>OLGY01000476.1_pt1 | contig 27732 bp, 24 predicted proteins | sample 1605951 | NCBI WGS metagenome assembly OLGY01 (sample SAMN03283280) | human gut metagenome | biome: human-associated habitat; material: feces | host: Homo sapiens | place: Peru | collected 2012
ACTGCTCTTTAGAGAATGAAAATCTCTCGTCCTAACCGATAGACGAAGGGACCATCGCTGTTTTGCGGGTGCAAAGTTACTACTTTTATTTGATTCCTGCAAATTTTTTACTGAAAATTTTCTCTAAATGCGCTTTTTTTTGTAATTTTGCCCTGTTTTTTAGTATATTTGACAAAATGGAAGTTAAAACCAGGGCAATCGTGTTGCAAACTATCAAGTATGGGGATGCTCAACTTATCGTGGATTTTTTCACAGAAAAGTTGGGTAGACTGTCTTTTATGGTCCGTATACCCAAGTCTTCTAAGGGAAGGTTGAAGCGTCAGTTGTTTCAGCCCTTGATGTTATTGCAATTGGAATTTGATTATCGTCCCAAGTCTAATCTTCAACGTATCCGGGAGGCTTCCATCGGTTATGCCTTTATTGATATTCCTTTCTCTCCTTACAAATTGGCTATTTCCATGTTCTTGGCTGAGTTGTTGTCTTATACCACGAAAAATGAGCAAGCCAATACCTCGCTATATCTCTTTATGCAGGATAGTATTGAATGGCTGGATAGAGTGGAGGGGAGTTTTTCCAACTTTCATATTGTCTTTATGATTCGCCTGACTTTCTTTTTAGGTTTTTCGCCTAATATTGAAAGTGGAATGAGCGGTGATTATTTTGATTTGGTTGATGGATGTTTTGTACCCTATGTTCCTACGCACGTACATTATTTAAATAGGGAGGATTCTTTGCGGTTGGTTGCCCTGCTTCGTTTGGAGTATAAAACAATGCACCTCTACACAATGTCTCGTATGGAAAGAAACAGATGTGTAGAGGTGATTCTGGAATATTTTAAACTTCATGTTCCCGGTTTCCCGGAAATGAGGAGTTTTTCTGTTCTCAAAGAGCTGTTCGCTTAGTTGTCAACGGTTATTGCTTAAGCAAAACTGATGACTCCCTGTACAGCTGCAGCATCTCCGTTGTTATCGTCCTTAGGATCTGTATTGCCTGAAGCGATGTTTCGGATTTCTTCGAGGGTCTGGCGAGTCCGCTTATAGGTAGGTGTATTTTCTACCTGCAGGATAACGTCTTCGTTGTCAAGATCCTCCTGACGGAACAGGAAGATGTGAGGATGACGTTTGTACTGTGTTGTATTACCGTCAGAACCGTAATAGCGCTTACGTCTGTCTTCTCTTTCAGCTCTCTTTTCTTCTTCCTCAGCAAGTCGACGTGATTCTTCTTCTGTATGTTTCTTGAGATGGCGGTTCATGCCTTCTACATCCTCGAGACCGAATCCTGTTGCCAAAACGGTAACCTTAACCCTGCTACCCAATTCTGGGTCGATGGCCAATCCCCATTTCAATTCGAAGTCGTCTCCAAACTTCTCCATGAAATCGTTGACGTCGTTCATCTCGTCCATTGTCAAGCCTGGATTGTCCTTCTTTTCGCTGGCAAAAGCAATGCTCAACAGAATCTTCTTTGAGTTGAATACATCATTATCGTTGAGCAATGGTGAATTCAAGGCATCTTCGATGGCCTTCTTGACACGACCTTCTCCCTCACCATAACCGGTACTCATGATGGCTACACCACCATCCTTCAATACAGTCTTCACATCGTTGAAGTCAAGGTTGATAAGTCCGTGAACGGTAATGATTTCGGCGATACTCTTGGCTGCAACACTCAATGTATCATCGGCTTTACCGAATGCATCGAGTACAGCGAGGTCTGGATAAATCTGGCGGAGACGCTCGTTGTTGATAACCAGCAATGCATCTACATGTTTAGACATTTCCTCAACGCCATCGAGAGCCTGATCGATTTTCTTAGGACCCTCAAAGCGGAAAGGAATGGTAACGATACCTACAGTAAGAATGCCCAGTTCCTTACTTACTCTGGCGATGACAGGAGCTGCACCGGTACCGGTACCACCACCCATTCCGGCAGTGATAAATGCCATTTTGGTACCATCGTTGAGCATATTCTTGATGTCTTCCAATGTCTCTTCTGCTGCTTGGCGGGCTTTTGCAGGCTTGTTGCCGGCTCCAAGTCCTTCTTTTCCTAACTGCAGGTGTACAGGTACAGGGGAATCGTTGAGTGCTTGATTGTCTGTATTACAGAGCACAAAACTCACATCGTGAATGCCTTCTCGATACATATGGTTTACAGCGTTACCGCCGCCACCACCAACACCAATCACCTTGATGATGCTGTTTTCTTTCTCTGGCTCACCAAAGTCGAGAATATGTGGTGAATTGTTATTATCTAGCATAGTTGTATAATCTTAATATTATTTATTGTAATAGTCACTCTTTTTATTCTTCCTCAGAGATGGTGTCCTTAACGAAACTCTTGATGCCTCTCATCATCTTGTGGAGGAGGCTGTTTTCTTTTCTTTCTTTTGCCTGTTTAGCAGCTTCTTCTTCTGCAGCCTTTCTTGCTTCTTCCTCTTCCAACTCTTTCTTGCGCTTGGCTTCTTCCTCTGCCTTCTGTTTTTCTGCAGCGGTTAGAACAACGCCCGTACCTACAGTTTCGTTTGGATTTCTTGGTGTCTTATGCAAGTCATTGACAGGTGTCGTCTCTGCATTGGTGAAGAGATCTGTACCAATTTCGTTGCCTGCACAATTCATGTTACCCTTAGCCAACAATCCCAATACAGTATTCATCATACCGTTGTGATTGGTAATCTTTGGGTCTTTTGAATTCACGGTCTGGCTGACAAATTTAGCAATGCGAATCTTTTCGATATGGGTATGTGTCTTGAATACCTTATCGATTTCAGGCATGTTGCTGCCGCCGCCAGTCAGAATAATACCGCCCATCAGCTTGTCAGAGTACTCTACAGGAACCTGGAACCAGGCGTTCTCTACAATTTCCTCAACACGAGCCTCTACGATTTCGATAAACTTCTTGCTTTCTACGTATCGGTCTCGGTCTATCTGATAGTTGAGGGTAGGGTCAATATTACTGATGTCTGTATATGCTTTGGCATATTTCAATTTCATGTTTTCAGCATCAGTCTCTTCTATCTGCAGGCATGTAAGGTCCTTTGTAATGTTGCTGCTACCCAATGGGATGACAGACAAGTGACGGAGGATACCTTTATAATATACAGAGACCGTTGTTGTGTCGGCACCTAAATCTACCAACATACATCCAGCGCGTTTTTCCGAGTCGTTGAGAACGCTGTCAGCCATAGCCAAAGGTGCGAGATACATCTCAGCGATAGGGATGTTGGCATTTTCGAAGCATGTATTGATGTTATTGTAGAAATTCTTGCGCCAAAGAATGTTCAGGAAGATACCTTCCAGATGGTTGCACTGTATGCCGACTGGGTCAGTCTGGAATTGGTTATCTATTTTATATTCTTGTGTTGCTGCATCTAAAATCTCCTGATCAGGGTATGTCATGTTGCGGTTTACGTCCATGATTTCGTTGATCATTTCCTGAGATATGATGGAGTTGCCTGGCAAGTCTTTTACGATCACATTCTTGATGCTTCGTATTGATCGTCCTCCTACGCCCACATAAACTTGAGCAATATCTTGCTTCAAGATATTCTTCAATTTCTTGATGATGCTTGTTAGGCACTGGCAGGTCTTGTCGATGTTGTAGATGACTCCCTTTCTGATGCAAGAAGATGAGTTCTCCTCGACGATAGCAAGTACGGTGATGCTACCATCTAAATTCTTCTGACCTGCTATACCTGTCATCTTGGATGAACCAAGTTCGATAGCTACAATAAATTCCTTTGGCATAGTTCTTATATTATCTTTTCTGTTTCAATTTTAAATTAGCTATTGTGACGCTTTGTGCAAATAATCTGGTTGTCGAACTCGATGTTTATATATGAGTACTTGTTCCAACCTGCTTGTGAGAGGCCATACTTGTAGAATTTCTCCAACCTATCCATCTTTTTCTTGACGAATTCATTGATGTTTTCTTCTCTCTTGTCAATGTGATTGGTCTCCGGCAAGCAGCCTAGATATACAATGTGGTTGCCCACTCGTGGCACTAGCTCAATGCCTCTGTCGGGCAGCACATTTATCTGTTCTATCTGGTTTCTCCACAATTCACTAGTCATCAGAGCCTTGCTTAGTAATGAGATGTATTTCTTGGCAAACCACTTGTTGATATACCCGGTAGCGATGATGATATCGCTGGTATAGTTGGTGTTGGGCATAATCTGATAGTGATCATCTATGTAATAATCTTCATTGTTGATGCTCTTGATTCTTACGATTGGCATGCGTTGGGTGAGGTAGATATCTACCAGACCTTCTTGGGTCTTATAGCATTCTGCCGTCTTTACGAAAGGACTGGTCTTCAACGATTCTTCTATCTTTCTGGCATTCACGTCGTTCAGTGGTTTTGCCAGCGGATAGAGCTTGTTTATCTCCAGTCGTTTCTTGATTTCCTTCGCATTCAGAAAACCATTGGTCATCTCGTCTTGTATGTTGATGTTCACCTTAGTGCATACCAGGTTTGCTTCATCAGGTTTGTTAAACTTGGTGAAGGCAAACACTAGATATGTACCTATGATAAGGTCTAGTGTGATGATTGTGATTTTCTTCCAATTGATATGCATTTATTTTCTTATGTTATGGATATGCATTTATTTCTTTTCAAGAATCTCTGTAATTTGTGGTACGTAGTTGTCTAAGTCGCCAGCTCCTAATACAACAAGTACATCGAAATCCCTGTTCTTTACCAAGTCAAGTACATCTTCCTTGTGAATCATGCTCTTTTCAACACCAGGCTTCAAGTTGTCGTAAATCAACTTGGAAGTTACTCCTGGAATTGGCTGTTCGCGAGCAGGATAGATATCGCAGAGTATCACTTCGTCAAGAAGACTCAAACTATTGGCAAAGTCCTTGTAGAAGTCACGGGTGCGCGTATAGAGGTGTGGCTGGAAGATAGCCGTAATCTTGCGATCTTTGTAAAGCTCACGGATACTCTTGGCGCTCTGGTAAATCTCCTTTGGGTGATGAGCGTAGTCTGAGAGGAATACAAGCTTGTCGTTCTTGATCTTGAAGTCGAAGCGGCGATCCACTCCACCGTAGGTCTTCATGCCGTAACGAAGCTCATCGGCCGTGCAGCCGTTCAACTGCGCCATAGCCATGGCAGCCACACCGTTTGTGATGTTGATTGGCACAGGCTGACCAAGTTCTACGCCTGTTACGTTTTCGATAGGAGAGATGAAATCGAATGTGATTCCGCCATTCTCTATCTTGATGTTTTCTGCGTGGAAGTCGCCTTCGTCCTGACTGTATTCATATATCTTGACGCCGTTCTGTACGTGCTGCTTCATTTCCAGATTCTTGTGGATGATAAGCGCACCGCCAGGCTGAATCAATTCTGTATAGTGGCGGAAACTTTCAAGATAAGCCTCCTTGGTGCCATAAATATCCAGGTGGTCAGGGTCTGTAGATGTGATGACGCTCATCCATGGACGTAACCAATGGAAGCTGCGGTCGAATTCATCTGCCTCGATTACTACGTAGTCGCTCTTGTCGGAGAGGATGTAGTTGGTGCCGTAGTTCTTTGAGATACCTCCCAGAAAGGCATTGCAGTCAACGTGACTCTGGTGCATGATATGGGCACACATGGTAGAAGTTGATGTCTTGCCGTGAGTACCTGCTACGCACAATCCTTTGTGAGTACGTGTCAATGTTCCTAAAACCTGTGCACGCTTCTCGATGGTGAAGTTGTTCTCATGGAAGAAAACCAGTTCCTTGTGTTCTGCTGGAATAGCTGGTGTATAGACGACCAATGTAGTCTTGGCATCCTTGCAAGCTTCAGGAATCAGGTCTACGTTTTCCTCATAGTGGATGAGCATTCCCTCTTTCTCCAACTCATGAGTCAGATTGGATGGAGTCTTGTCATATCCTGCTACTACCAACTTCTTGTTGAGGAAGTATCTTGCAATGGCACTCATACCTATGCCACCTGCTCCTACAAAATAAACTGCTTTTATATCTTTGATTTCCATTACTTTGTTGCTAATTTGATGACTTCGTCGGCGATGACGTCGGCTGAGTTCTTTAATCCTAATTTCTTAATATTCTCACAGAGTGAAGCGAGCTTGGCTTCGTCCTTCACTGTTTCAACGGCTTTCTTCAGCAATACCACTGGTGCGTCTGCGTCCTTGACGTAGATGGCAGCATCCTTGTTGACCAATGCCATGGCATTCTTGGTCTGGTGATCTTCTGCCACGTTAGGGCTTGGAACCAGGATGACGGCTTTGCCGATGAGGCAGAACTCGCTGATGCTGCTGGCACCGGCACGGCTGATAACCAGGTCGGCTGCCTTGTAAGCTGCGCCCATGTCGCTGATGAAGTCTGTTACCTTGAGCATAGGCAATTCCTTACCTTTAAGTTGCTCCATGATAGCAGCATTGTAGTATTTACCAGTCTGCCAGATGAACTGTACACCGCTTTCCTTCACCAGGTCGAGGTGCTGAAGTATGCTCTCGTTAATGGTTCTGGCTCCGAGGCTACCACCTACGAGCAGGATGGTCTTCTTTTCCGGATCGAGTCCGAATTGCTTTCTAGCCTCTTCCTTGCTGATAGTAGAATCAAGTACATTCTGTCGGACTGGGTTACCCGTCATGATAATCTTGTCGGCAGGGAAGAAACGCTCCATTCCTTCGTAAGCCACGCATATCTTTTCAGCCTTCTTAGCCAAAAGCTTATTGGTGACACCTGCGTATGAGTTCTGTTCCTGAATGAGACAAGGAATACCTTTGCTGGCGCAAACATTGAGAGTTGGTCCACTGGCGTAGCCGCCCACTCCCACAGCCGCCATTGGCTTGAAGTTCTTGATGATGTTCTTAGCCATGTGCTGACTTTTCCATATCTTGAAGAGTACAGCGACATTTTTGAGCAGATGCTTTCTGTCGAAGCCGCAGATTGGCAATCCTTTAATTTCATAACCTGCAGCAGGAACACGCTGCATTTCCATTCTGCCGAGTGCTCCTACGAACAAAATTTTAGCATCAGGGCGTTTCGCCTTGATGGCATTTGCGATGGATACAGCAGGGAATATATGACCACCTGTACCGCCTCCGCTTATGATAATTCTTAGTTCATTATTCATATCCATTCTAGTTTGCTGACCCGAAGGTCATAAATCCAACGCAAAGGTAAGCAAAAAAATCCATTTAATGGCATTTTTTGCTTAATTAATTATACTTTTTTTTATGCAACAGCTATTTTGTCAGAATTTGGCATGTTTTGAGCCCCTTCTTTCTTTTTTGCAGTACGGCTGATGCTCAGAATGATGCCAAGATATAGACAGTTGATAACGGTGGATGTTCCACCTCGGCTGATAAGTGGCAGAGGCTGTCCGGTTACCGGTGCAAGCCCCACTGCTACAAGCATGTTGAACAAAGCCTGTATTACCAGCAATATCGCCAGTCCCATGCATAGGAATGCCGGGAAATTATTCTCGCATCTGTTTGCTATTCTTCCTGCTCTGAACAGTAGGAAGATATAGAGCAGAGCCACGAAGATGGCTCCTTCTATACCCATTTCTTCGATGATGATGGCATAGATGAAGTCAGAGTAGGCTTGCGATAGAAAATCTCGTTCTACTGAGTTGCCCGGTCCGTTTCCTGCGATGTTGGAAGAGGCGATGGCGATGTTGGCATGTGCCACCTGAGCATCCTTGTCCAGGTCTACATCCTCCGGTGCAATCGTTTTGGAACTTGTCCATTTATCGATACGCGCCTTCCAGGTGTCGGCTCTATGGAACAGCTTGTCTACTACGCCCGTTTCTTCCTTTTCGTCTTGCACAACCTTCTCTGTCAGAGAGTTTTCCGGCTTAGCCGTATCGCCCTTGTCTTTACCTACTATCATGATGCTGGCAAAGATAATACAGATGGCTATAAGTGCAGTTCCCACCAGCTTGCCTATCTGCCGCATTGGTACTCTGCCTATGATCATCATGCATAAGATGGTGAAACATAGCAGCATGGCGGTAGAAAGGTTTTCCAGTCCGATGAGAGCGACGAAAATACCGGAGACAATCAGAATGTATTTGAACGCTCTTTTTTCGGCTCCATGTTCTGTCTGCATTGCACTCAGAATCTGTGCTACGGCTAGGACGACGGCTCCTTTGGCTATCTCTGATGGCTGGAAATTGATACCTGCCAGACTTATCCATCTGGAAGCACCGTTGGTAGACTGACCTGCCACGAGCACCCAGAGGAGTAAGATGAAGGATAGGCCTAGCATGAACGGCGTCACAATCTTGAAGAACTTACACTTCACCTTGAGCATACATATCATGGTAAGCAAGCCGAGTCCCAGCAGACCTATATGTCTGATGACAGGTGCCATATAGTTGCCGGTCTTATATGTCAAAGAGCTGGAGGCAGAATATACCTCTATGATACTTATCATGCAAAGGAAGAAGAATATCATCCAGATAACCTTGTCTCCCTTGAATATGTTGCCTATGGTTTTATTGTTCATTTCCTAATTGTCCTATCTCTAAATTCCTGCAAAATAAAAAGTTATTCTCCGATGGCTCTTGCCAATGCCTTGAACTGCTCGCCACGGTCTTCCATGTTCTTGAACAGGTCGAAGCTGGCGCAGCATGGGCTGAGCAATACGGTATCGCCTGGCTTTGCCAGTTCCTGGCAGGCTGCCACGCAGTCTTTCATGCTGTGGGTGTCGCGGACTGGGATGCCGAGTGCGTCGAAGTTGTCGTGCAACTTCTGGTTGTCAGCTCCCAGGTATACGATACCTGTGCATTTCTCTTTCACCAGGTCCTTGATCTGGTTGTAATCATTTCCCTTGTCCTTACCACCGATGATGAGGATGGTAGGGGTGGTCATGCTCTCCAGCGCATACCAGCAGGCATCCACGTTGGTTGCCTTTGAGTCGTTCACATAGTAGACGCCCTGGAACTTGCCCACCTTCTCCAGACGATGCTCTACGCCAGGGAAGTCACTGAGCCCCTTGTGCAGGGTTTCATGGTCGATGCCCACGATGTTGCAAGCCAGACCAGCAGCCAGACTGTTGTAGATGTTGTGCTTGCCGCGGAGGCTCATGTCAGCCTGTGGCATTTCGAAGGTTGATGGGAAGTTGAGCTTGTACTTGCCGTCTTCGATGTAGCCCACGCACCCCTCCTCCTTGAACTCAGAGAATGGGCAGAGGTGTGACTTGAGGTTGTACTTAGCCAACTCCTTAGTAACGATAGGGTCGTCGTTCCAGAAGATGAAGCTGTCTTCCTCTGTCTGGTTCTGTGTGATGCGCATCTTGGCATCGGTATAGTTCTGCATCTTGAACTCATAGCGGTCCAGATGGTCAGGAGTGATGTTGAGCAGGATAGCCACGTTGGCACGGAACTCATACATGTTGTCGAGCTGGAAACTGCTCAGCTCGATGACATAATACTTGTGAGGAGTCTCTGCCACCTGAAGTGCCAGACTCTTTCCGATGTTGCCAGCCAAGCCTACATCATAGCCAGCCGACTTGATGATGTGATATATCAGAGAAGTTGTGGTAGTCTTACCGTTGCTGCCAGTGATGCAGATCATCTTGGCGTCGGTATAACGACCGGCAAACTCTATTTCGCTGATGATAGGAGTGCCCTTCGCCATCAGTTTCTGAATCATAGGTGCTTCCTTAGGAATACCCGGACTCTTGATGACCTCATCGGCATCTAAGATTTTCTCTTCAGTGTGATGACCCTCTTCCCACTCGATATTGTGGTCGTCCATCAACTTCTTGTAGTTGTCCTTGATCTTCGACATATCAGATACAAAGACTTCAAATCCCTCTTTCTTGGCCAGCACGGCAGCACCTGCTCCGCTCTCGCCAGCTCCTAAAATTACAATTTTACTCATCGTTTTTGTTTTTATCTGTTCAGGCTGATAAGAGCCCGTGTATTATCTAATCTTCAATGTGATGATGGTCAATGCCGCCAGGATGATGGTCACAATCCAGAAACGGATGGTAATCTTCGACTCGTGGTAGCAGTTGCGAGGCTTCTTCCACAGGTACTTGCACTCAGGGTCCAGCTGGCTGTCCTGCGTACGGAAGTTGTCATGGATAGGAGTGCGCTTGAAGATGCGCTGCTTGATGCCCTTGCGCTTACCCAGCTTGTAGTAATAAACCTGCATCATTACGCTGAGGCTTTCTACGAAGAAGATACCGCAGAGAATAGGCAACATCAGCTCCTTGTGGATGATGATGGCACCCACGGCGATGATACCGCCGATGGTCAATGAACCGGTATCGCCCATGAATACCTGAGCTGGGTAGGCATTGTACCAGAGGAAGCCGATGAGGGCTCCGATGAAGGCGCAGAAGAATACCACCAGTTCCTCAGAACCCGGGATATACATGATGTTGAGGTAGGCGGCAAACTCGATGTGCGAAGACACATACGCAAGTATGCCTAGTGCCACACCTATGATGGCGGAGTTTCCGGCACACATTCCGTCCATACCATCGTTGAGGTTGGCACCGTTTGAAACTGCGGTCACTACGAAGATGGTCATGATGACGAAGAGAATCCAGCCTGCTGCTACCTTATGCTCGCCGCAGAAACTGGTGATGCTGGAATAGTCCAGGTTGTGTCCTTTGACGAATGGAATCGTGGTCTTCAGCGATTTTCTTGCTTCCGTACGATGCTTTACCACCGTTTCCTGTCCTTGTTGCTCGATGGCGAGGTTCTCGTTCATCTTTACATCAGGTGAAGACCAGAGTACCAGTCCCACAATCAGGCCGATGCCAATCTGTCCTATAATCTTATATTTACCCTTCAAGCCCTCCTTGTCGCGTTTGAAAATCTTGATGAAGTCGTCCATGCCACCAAGGAAACCGAGCCATACAGTGGTGATAATCATCAGGATAAGGTAGATGTTGCGCAATCTTCCGAGCAGCAATACCGGTACGAGAATGGCCAGGATGATGATGACACCACCCATGGAAGGTACGCCGATTTTCTTTACGCCGAACGGGTCGATGCTGGCGTCGCGTTGAGTCTCTGTGATTTGCTTGCTTTTGAGATACTTGATGAATTTCTCTCCGAACCAGGCAGAAATAACCAGTGACAATATCAGTGCGAGCAGGGCACGGAACGAGATGTAACCCCACATGTGAGAACCTGAGATGCCCCACTGTTCCAGAAATCTAAAAAGATAGTATAACATTGTTCTTTTCTTTTTTTTCTAATTGATGATGTTACTACTTGTTGATACCGAAGATTTCGCGAATCACCTCCTTGTCATCAAAGTGGTGCTTCACGCCCTTAATCTCCTGATAGTCTTCATGTCCCTTGCCGGCAACGAGGATTACGTCGCCCTTCTTTGCCATCATGCAGGCTGTGCGGATGGCTTCCTTGCGGTCTACGATGCTGATTACCTTCTTCATCTGCTGGGCATTGAGTCCGGCAAGCATGTCGTTGATGATGTCCTGTGGCTCTTCAAAACGAGGATTATCGCTGGTGATGATTACCTTATCGCTCTGCTTTACAGCCTCCTGTGCCATCAATGGGCGCTTGCCCTTGTCACGGTTTCCACCGGCACCGCATACGGTGATTACTTCGCCGCCCTTGCCGTCGAGTACCTCGTGGATGGCGTTCAATACGTTCTCCAGTGCATCTGGTGTATGGGCATAGTCAACGATGGCTGTATAGCCTTCTGGTGACTGGATAGGCTCCAGACGTCCGTTCACGCTGTGGAGGGTGCTCATCACTACGAGTACATCCTCTGGCTTCTTGCCGAGCATGATGGCTGCACCGTAAACGGCGAGCAGGTTGCTCACGTTGAACTTACCGATAAACTGTACGCCAACTTCTCTGCCATCTATCTCCAGATACATGCCGCCGAAGTGGCACTCCAGGATTCTTGCCTTGAAGTCTGCCATGGAGCGGGTAGAGTAGGTCTTCACGGTAGCCTTGGTGTTCTGCACCATGATCATGCCGTTCTTGTCGTCCGCATTGGTGATGGCGAAGGCAGTCTTAGGCAGACCGTCGAAGAATGCCTTCTTGGCATTGCGGTAGTTCTCGAATGTCTTGTGATAGTCCAGATGGTCACGGGTCAGGTTGGTGAACAGACCACCGGCAAACTGCAGACCGCCGATACGCTTCTGAGCGATGGCGTGGGATGAGCATTCCATGAACGCATATTCGCAGCCTGCCTCTACCATCTTGCCCAGGAGCATGTTCAGCTCGATAGGGTCTGGAGTAGTATGGTCAGCAGGGATAGCTTCGTCTTCGATGTAGTTGCATACGGTAGAGAGCAAGCCACATTTATGACCGAACTTGCGGAACATATTATATAATAAGGTGGCGATGGTGGTTTTTCCATTGGTACCAGTAACGCCAACCAATTTCAGCTTTCTCGATGGGTCGCCATAGAAGAGAGTAGCCACTTTTCCTACAGCGTCTTCGGTAGATTCTACCTGAATGTAAGTTACGCCCTCTGTCTTGTCCTCAGGCATATCCTCGCACAATACCGACTTGGCACCGAGCTCTGTTGCCTTAGGAATAAACTTGTGTCCATCTACCTGTGTACCCTTCATGGCAACAAACAGGTGACCTTCCTTAATCTTTCGAGAGTCGATGTTAATGCCCGACACCTCTACTTCTGCATCGCCGATAATCTGAACCGGCTGGATGTTTTTGAGCAATTCTTGTAACTTCATATAATGTTTTTTGTTTTATTACACCTTAATTATATATAATAGAGCAGAGCCGCACCCTGATGGTGCAGCCATGTTCCCATGTTTCTTTATTCCAGATAAATGGCGCAAACCATGCCTTTCTTCACTGGCAATCCTGGCGCAAGAGTTTGCTTGACAACCTTGCCTCTACCATATATCTTGGTTTTGATGCCTCGGCTTTCCATCATGAAGATGGCATCTCTGGCTCCCATGTCGCTTACATCTGGTACCGCTCTTTTGCTATATTGCTTTTCTTTGATCATTCGTATGCTCCGGCTGCCTGCGTGTTCGGTTCTTCCCCATATAGGATTGCCGTTGGCATAACTGCCCGACCAGTTTACGTTGGTCTTGATGCCCAGATGGGTCAGGACATAGTCGGCTGCCAGGATGTTGCCGTCCTTTACGTCTGGTACGAATACGGATGCTGAGTCTTTGGCATCTTTCACGTCGAGTTTCAGGCTCTGTGCCATGATACCTTCGGCAATGTCGTGGAACACCTTACCGCTCATGCTGCCTCCTGATGCTGGAAGACCTGATTTCTGGATGCAGACGATGCAGCTGTAGCGAGGATTGTCGGCAGGGAAATATCCTGCGAAACTTACCAGATAGTTGGTTCCTCCAGCCTTATAACCTCCGGCTCCCTTTGAAACCTGTGCCGTACCTGTCTTGCCGGCTACCTTGAAGTTTGGCGATCCTGCCTTTCTTCCGAGACCCACGCTTACGACCTGCTCCAGGATAGTCTGCAGTTCCTTGATGCTTTTCTCCTTGGCTATCTGCGGGCGCATCACCTCCGGTGGAAATTCCATGATGGTTTCTCCGTTCTTTACTACCTTGCTCACAAATCGTGGACGCATCATCTTGCCATTGTTGGCGATGGTGTTGTAGAAGGTGAGGGTAGAGATAGGTGGCACCTGTGTCTCATATCCGATACTCATCCAAGGCAAAGAGGTCTTCGCCCAGTTGTCGTATTGTCCGTGACTGTTCTTGTGCGGCATTCTGATTCTCGCCGAAGTTGCTCCCACCAGTGGTATCTTCAGGTCGTCATGCAGACCCGTGCGATAGATTCCCTTCACGAATTTCTCCGGGTTGTTCCTGTAATGATCGTCTATGATGCGGCTCACACCGATGTTGGAACTGTACCACAGGGTCTGTGCCAGGGTCAGCATTCCATATCCGCCCTTGCGCCAGTTGTGGTCCTTCATGTCTCTGCCGTACATCGGCCAGACACCTCCTGCCGTCTCTACACGGTATGTAGTGTCAACCACTCCGTCGTCAAGTGCCACGAGGATAGAGGCAGGCTTGAACACCGAACCCGGTTCCAGCAGGTCGCTCACGGCATGGTTGTGTATCTCTCGATATTCGCCGTCGAAACATTTCTCCATGTTTACGATAGCCTTGATGTCGCCTGTAGGCACATCCATCACGATGGCTACACCCACGTTGGCATTGATTTCTTTCAATTCTTCTATCAGCGAGCGTTCTGCCAGGTCCTGCATGCTCACGTCGATGGTTGTTACGATATCAGCTCCGTCGATAGGAGGCGTATCGGTGATGTTCAGGAACTTGTCGCGCACCTTTCGGCGGTGTACGATGCCGTTGGTTCCGCGGAGGATGGAGTCATACGACAACTCCAGTCCGAATCTCGCCGTATCCTTGGCGCCAAACATGGCACCGATGGTACGTCCGGCTAAAGAGCCGTAGGTACGTGTTCGGGCATTGAATTCTTCCCAGTGGAAGCCTCCCTTGTTGGATTTCAGGCGAAAAACAGGAATGGCTTTAATCTCTGTGAATGTATTGTAGTCTACACGCTTGTCGTATACCGCCCAGTGTCGGCTTTCCTTGGCACGTCCTTCCGTGAGGTTACGCTTGAACTCCTCGATGCTTCTCTCCGGAAAGATTTTGTGGAGACAGAGGCAGATGGAGTCCTGCTTGGCATCCCAAAGAGAGTCGTTGTTGGCAATCTTCAGGGCCTTGAAGTCCATGAATACCTTGAATTCAGGCAGTGAACTTGCCATCAGCTGCCCGGTGCAGCTTAATATGTTGCCTCGGTTTGGTTTCACGGTCACTGAGTCTTTCTTCTGTCGCTCAGCCACCTTCAGCCAGTAGTCGCGCTTGGCAGTCATGATGTAGAATGACTTGGCGATGACAGCCAGCGCCAGGAGTGACATCACGATGGCGATGGCGCTGAAGCGGGGCATTACTTTTTTATGGTCGAATTTACTCATTCTTCTGGAACGTTAATAATGTATGGAGGTTGGGTCGCAATGTGCAAGGTGCTGTCCTTGTTGGTCTTCAACATGTCGAGTACGTTGCTCTCGCGGCTTTTCTCTGTTATCTGGCTGCTGGCCGACAAGGCTTTATACTTGGTCTCCTGCAACTCTGTCTGTAGTTTGTCTAACTCGATGATATCATTCTGGATGCTATATCGGTTAGAGATATAGATGATGATGAAGAACACGACGAGTATGACGAGCCATATCTGCCGGCGGATAATCTGAGTGGTCAGGATGTCGCCACCCAGAATCTTGCGCAGCGTGAAGTTGGAAGAGCCGGAAACCTCCTCTTCTATGGCCTGCTTTGCTATCGCCTCCTTGAGTGACTCCTGCGGTTCTTCTACCTTGGCATTGTCTGCTTTCTGTTCTATATCCTTGTTTACTTCGTTATTCATTTCTTTTCTGCTATTCTTAGTTTGGCACTTCTGCTTCTTGGGTTTCTTTCCTGCTCCTCATCGTCAGGTATGATCACCTTGTTGTTGATGAGTTTGAAAGGGGTTTCTATTCTTCCGAAGAAGTCCTGTTCCACCTTGCCCTCCGGGTTTCCTGCCTTCATCATGTTCTTCACGATGCGGTCTTCCAGCGAGTGATAGGTGATGACAGAGAGTCTTCCGCCTGGTTTCAGCAGTTCGGTAGCAGAACGTAGCATTTCCTTCAGGGCGTCCATCTCGTGGTTCACCTCGATGCGTAGTGCCTGGAAGAGCTTAGCCATGTCTTTCTTTTCACGCTCTCTCTTGAAGAGCGGTTCCACGGCAGCCATGAAGTCTTTCGTGGTTTCTATCTTCTGTGCTGCTCTTGCCTTGACCAGGGCAGCTGCGATGCGGCGTGCATTCTTCAGCTCTCCGTAGAGATAGAAGAGGTCGGCAAGGGCTGCTTCGTCATATTCGTTGACGATGTCGGCAGCGGTTTTGCCGGCACGCTTGTTCATGCGCATGTCTAAAGGGGAATCGAAGCGGAAAGAGAAACCACGGCTCTCGTCATCGAAGTGGTGGCTTGACACGCCGAGGTCTGCCAGGAGTCCGTCCAGCCCGTCTACTCCATAATAGCGCATCCAGTTCTTCAGATATCTGAAGTTGGAACATACGAAGGTGAAGTTGGGGTTGGCTACCACGTTGCGCTCCGCATCGGCATCTTGGTCGAAGCTGTAGAGATGGGCTCCCTCGCTGAGTCGCGATAGGATTTCACGGGAATGTCCGCCTCCGCCGAAGGTTACGTCTACATAGATTCCGCCAGGTTGAATATTCAACCCGTCAACGCTCTCCTTGAGGAGCACTGGTACGTGGTATGTTTCTGCTGTCTTTATCATATTTCCTTATTTATTACGCACATGTACATATTTAATGTAAAATCGGGTTCAAAGGTACACAAAATTCCCCACATTCACTCTATTTTAACCTACAAATTTTATTAAAGGGGATAAAAAACTTGCTTTTAGTCAAATTTCGCCTTCTCGGGATGAACCCTGGTTGGATGTATGAAAACGGCTGAAAATGCCCGGATTTCTCTCCTTAGGAACCGAAAAAGTAGCAAATTTGCTCGTTTTTGATAAATTTTCGTAAAAAATGGCACGTATTTGAAAAAGTTGAGTTATTTTTGCACCTACTTATATAAGTTTACTTGACATGAGCATTTCTATAGAGAAAACGATAGACATAGATAAGATACTGAAGAGCAAGATGGGAAGCAAGGCAAAATACATTCCGCGATTCCTCGTTTCCTGGCTCAAGAAGATTGTTCACGAGGACGAGGTCAACAAGTTCTTGTGGGAAAGTCGTAACCTTTCGGGAACGGAATGGCTCACCGAATGCGTACGTTATCTGAAGATGGATGTGGAAATCGTGGGACAGGAAAACTTGCCCGACAAGGATGACGGCAAGCTCTATACCTTCGTTTCCAATCATCCGTTGGGAGGACAGGACGGAGTATGTCTCGGTTCCATCATCGGACAGCATTATGACGGCAAGTTCCGTTATCTGGTCAACGACCTCCTGCTCAATCTCCCTGGCTTGAAGCCTGTCAGCATCGGAATCAACAAGACCGGCCGACAGAGCCGCGACTTCCCTCGCATGGTAGAGGCTGGATTCCAGAGTGACAACCACATGCTGATGTTCCCTGCGGGATTGAACAGCCGCAAGCAGGAAGACGGATCCATCCGTGATCTGCCTTGGAAAAAGACGTTCATCTCCAAGAGCGTGGAGTATCATCGTGATGTTGTGCCTATCCACTTTGGCGGGCGCAACTCAGAGCGATTCTATCGCATAGCCCGTTTCAGCGACAAGCATCTGCCGTTCAATCTCGCCATGCTCTTCCTGGTAGACGAGATGTATAAGAACGTGGGCAAGCATTTCCGTATTGCCATTGGCAAGCCGATTCCCTGGCAGACTTTCGACCACAGCAAGTCGGCTACCGAGTGGGCGCAGTATGTGAAGGATAGTGTTTATAAACTGTAAAGTTAGTAGTATCAAGTAGAGAATTATAGAAATCACATCGTAATTATATAGAATATATAGAGAAGAGTAGTATGGAAGAAGAAATCATCCAACCGATTGATAAGGAGCTGCTTAAGAGCGAACTGACTCCAGAAAAGCAACTTCGAATGACAAACAAGAGCCACAATGAGATTTACATTGTGACAGCCAATGATTCGCCTAATGTCTTGAAAGAGATTGGACGTTTGCGTGAAATCGCTTTCCGTGAAGCGGGAGGTGGTACTGGTAAGTCGATGGACCTTGATGAATTCGATTTTGGTGACAACTGCTACAAGCAGCTCATCGTTTGGAATCCGGAGGCTGATGAGATTATCGGTGGTTACCGTTATCTCCTGGGTAAAGACTGGCAGCTCGACGAGAAAGGCCAGCCTAAGCTTGCCACCAGTCACATGTTCCATTTCTCAGACAAGTTCCTGAAGGAATACATGCCTTATACGGTAGAGTTGGGCCGTTCGTTCGTATCATTGGAATATCAGAATGTGCGCACCAATACCAAGAGCATCTTTGCCCTTGATAATCTGTGGGATGGTTTGGGCGCCTTGACGGTTCTCTATCCGGAAGTGAAGTATTTCTTCGGCAAGATGACGATGTATCCATCTTACATCCGTCGCGGCCGTGATATGATTCTCTACTTCCTCAAGAAGCACTTCGATGACAAGGAAAACCTCGTCATTCCGATGAAGCCATTGAAGTTGGAGACTCCAGAGAGCGAGCTTGCCGCCATCTTTACGGAAGATGACTTCAAGGCAGACTATCGCATCCTGAATCGTGAAGTTCGCAAGTTGGGTTATAATATCCCGCCTCTTGTTAATGCCTACATGAGTCTGAGCCCAACGATGAAGCTTTTCGGTACTGCCATCAACTATGGCTTTGGTGATGTAGAGGAGACTGGTATCCTCATCGCCATCGATGAAATTCTCGAAGAGAAGCGAGTTCGCCACATTAATAGTTTTATAGAGGAACATCCTGAAGCTCTGAAGATTACGAGTGGTGCTAATAATGTGATTTATAAAGAAAAAGATATTTAGGATATACAGAAGAATCCCATGTTATTATTGCTTTCTGCCAATAAGGATATGGGATTTTTTGCATCATTCGTTGATGAGTCCACTTTAAAAAGTCGAACGAAGTTTCCTCCACTTACTCGACAAGAAATATGCAATGATGAGAAGAAAGACAACTTATAATTTTCTGCAAATAGGTATCATAACCGTTTTGTTTCTGCTGGTTTCATGTGGCGGGAATCGTTTTGTGGATTCCAAGATGGCTAGTGCTGATAGTTTGATGGATGCCTGTCAGGATTCGGCACAGACAGCTTTAGCCATGCTTGATAGTCTGAAGGCACAGAAGCCTGATATGAGTAAGGCCCAACAGATGCATTATGATCTGATCTATGCCAAGGCGATGAACAAGAGCTTTGTGGATTTTACCACAGATAGCGTGATGAAGCGGGTGGTTGCCTATTACGACAGGCACGGCTCTGTCAAAGAGCGAATGCTGGCATATTATCTTTTAGGTTGTGTGTATCGGGATTTGCAGGATGCCCCTGCTTCTCTCGATAACTACTATAAGGCAGTGGAGCTGGCTGATACCACAAGTGCTTCGTGTGATTATGCCTTGTTGGCTAGGATTCATGGCGCTATGGGAGATTTGTATAGTGTAAAATCTTCTCCTCTGATGACGATAAAAGAAGCGAAACTTGCTGCTAAATACGCTTGGATGGCTAAGGATACATTGGCAGCAGTGGTTGCTTATCGCAACCAGGTTGGCGGTTATTATGACTTGGACAATTCGGATTCTGTCTTGAGTATTTCCCTCAAAGCCCATTATTTCTGCAGAAAAAATGGGCTGGTTACAGAAATGTATCATGGTTTGAATGCTATCATAGATGTCTATATTAATAGAAAAGACTATAAGCGTGCAGGTTATTATATCCAGATGATGCGGCAAAATGCAGATCAGTTTATTACCCCAAATCAGGTTCGTAGAGGTAGTGAACTCTTATATTATAATATAGGTAGATATTATTGCGGCATAGGCAAGGTGGATGAGGGTATTGGTTATTTCCACAAGATTCTTACGGCAGATCATATTACATTCACTCATAAAGAGGCGGCTTATGGAGGATTACATACTGCTTATCAGCTCAAGGGGATTTCTGATTCCATATCCAAGTATGCCCAGCTGTTTGTCAATGCCAATGATTCTTCTTATAGGCATAGCACTGTGGAGTCCATGTATAATATACAATCCATGTATGATTATCAGCATTACCAGCAGCGAGCCTTGAAAGCACAGACGGAGAATCAGCTGTTGTGGCTATCTATGGCATTGGGCATCGTTGTCTTGTTTTTTGTTGCAGTTGTTGTCTTTTTATACATACGCAAGCAGATGAAGCAGAGAAAGGCTGTATTGGCTGGAATAAACGCAGACTACAATAAGGTGCTTGATGAGTATAAGCGTTCTGTTGCCGATTTGAAAATGATAGAAAATAATTTTGAACAATATAGGCAGAAGAAAGAACAGGAAATCCAGCAGATGAATCTGGCTCTGAATTCTTTTCATCAGGTTGGCGAAGATGAGAACTGGATGACGGAGATTAGTTTGCTTGATAATGAACTGGTGAATCATTTCCATGCGCAGGCAAATGGAGTGAGTTGCAAGATCTCAGATAGCGAATGGGAAAAGTTGAAATCATTGGTCGAAAAGCAACTGCCTGATTTTATCCGCTTCATTTCTGATCCGGACAAAAGATTAACAGACAGGGAATATCTTGTAGCCATATTGGTAAAACTACATTTCATCCCTTCTGAACTGTCTCTTTTATTGGGTGTCGGGTCTCAGCAAATAACCAATATCCGTTCGAAAATCAACAGCAAGCTATTTGGTAAAAGCGGAGCCAAAACCCTTGATGCCAATATCTGGAGGATATGATTGCTATCAGTGTAAAAAATGTAATATGATATGTAAAGCTTTCATTTCTAATATATTATATTAATTGAATTTCGTGATAAATGTAAAACGTGTAATCAAAAGATTCGTCTCATACCTTTATTTTTTATATCTTTGCCTCCAAAAAAAATGAAGTTATGAGACGAATCTTTTTTTATACAACTTTGCTGTTTGTATTAATGGTACAATACCCACTGGTTTCTTTTGCAGAAAAAAGAAACCTAATATTCACAGCAAATAAAGTTAATCCAGCACAAGACCCTAGAGATAAATTTCAAAGGACAATTATGATGATGCCGAGTGTTGCAATAGATGAATATGAGCTTTTCTTTTCAGACTCTCATCCATCATATATAATAAGATTGGAAAACGAAGATGGAGATGTCGTTTTCGAACAGAGTATTCCCGAAGATGTTCTGCAACAGGAAATTCCTTTAGAATTGAAAGGTGATTATAAGCTGATTTTGATTCAAGGGAAACGGATGTTTGTCAGTAATATTCTTTTATAAAATCAACTTTTATTAACGGTTAGCAATGAATATGTATAATCTCTATTTTTTGGAAATATATGATCATCACCAATCTGGTTTTGTGACCTATATGAATGAACTTATTGTAGGCTTACAGCAACAGTGTGATGCAAAACTCAACGTTGTTATTTTAAAAGCTATTTCTTTCCACCTTCATCTTTAACAATAGTTCGTTAAATTTTGAATAACTACGCCGCATTAGCGACGCCATAATATAAGAGTTCTTTGAAATCGTTGGTATTTAATAGTCTGTTCGGCAGTTTCCCAGACAGCACAGAAAATCTATGTATCATCATCGCATTGTGAATCAGCGTCTTGACACTGGCCACCGACAAATCCTTCTTTTCCTGACGTGCAAAAGCCCTGGCTACGTTGATGGCCGTGAGGGACATGTTGAAGTGGAATGCGAGAGCCTCTTTCTGACGCGACTGGCAGTGGGTGAGTCCTGTGTACTGCTTGCTGTCTCTCAGGAGGAACTCAATCTGGAACCTTGTCCTGTAGATGTCCATAATGTCCTTTGCCGACATATTGATGTCTGTGGAGAAGAACACCTTCCTGGTCTGGGTCTTCTTGCCCGGCTCCATGCAGTCGACGATGACAACACGTACATCGCGCTTCAGGCTTGTAGCTCTGACGACAGCCGTGTAGAGTGTAGCCTCCTTGCCATCACCCTCCTCATAGGTTACCTGCTCAAAGTAGTCCATGCGGAGATCATTCAGGTACACCTTGCCGTCCACCTCCTACGGTCTGCCTTTCTTGCCTGTCTTCGGCCCAAAGTAGAGATACTTCAGGCTGATGTCACTGCGGAAGCGGCTTACCAGGTGGAAGCCCAGCATGGTGCACCACTCACAAACGACTCCTTCGAGAAGAAGGCATCGGCAGCTATCAGGTTGCTGACCTTCAGCAGGGCATCCTAGCTCGGATCAATGGCCAGAGCTATGCGATGCCCCTTCATGTGCGACGTGAAGCCACTGTTTAGCCCATCCAGTCGAACTCCCTCTGGAAGTTTTGACGGAAGCGGCTCTCGCAGGAGTCTCCGAAGCGCGACTTCTGCATGAAATTGATACGTTTTGGTATGCTCAGATAAAGAATCATTGTCTTGATGAAGAAAGTTTGAAAACTTTTTGTTATCTTTGCAGCGCCATTGAAGGCATCTTTGATGACTTTGGTGAGCTGGTCAAGTGGCATTTGGTTCATATTGTAACTGGTTTCTTTGCAGCTGCTAAGTTACTAAAAACAGCGACTTGACCAAATTTTGCGCTACTATTTCCGTCCAGTTAACACTATTTATACCACCGATTTTGACGGCTCATATTTATGGTCCGAGACATGCCCCAAAGAGGGGCAAATGCTCAGTCCAAGATGCGCTATATAGTTTAAAATGAGTCATATAATTAAAAATTAACTTAATGTATAACATATGAAATTTCGATTTTTTTTACTGATGTTACTTCCAATCTGCATGGTCGGATGTAACGATGAAATGGATTCTTTGGTAAAGGGTCCATCTGAAGTGGCGGAGTCTATTACACAAATGACCCGAAGTATTTCTCCAGATTCCATTTATGACGGAGAACCAGTTGAATTTGAGCCTACTCAAGATATGATTCGGCTCAAAGAATTATACGCAGAAATGCACTCAACTCAAAGAAGAGCACCGTTAAATCCTTCGCCTACTTATGACGAAACTTTATGGGGCAATATGTACGCAATTCGCGAACTCCCTGCTACAATAAAGGTTCGTTCCAAGGCTTCAACTGGTTCCACAGCCAATTATGTTTCCTTATATTGCGAAGGTAAAAGTAAGGAAGTAACTCTCAATGCCGGAAACGCAGGAGACAAAAATCGCTTCTTAATTAAGGTCCTTCCAGCTTCCGCTGGTGTGCCATACCTCATATACTCGGTTGCTGCAGGAACTCCGCTGTCAGTCGGTTATTATACAAATAAGCCTGATGAGAAGATATTAATGGCCTCAAAAGACGACTCAGGATCTTTAATGAGCATAGGTTGGGATCTATTGCAATCATCTTACTATAAGAACTACTATGCAATTCAAAGCGAGTCATATCTTGGTCAAGCAGACCCCAATAATCAGTGGTCTATATTCTACTATGTATTGGAGGCCGTAAGTGGAAATAAGATAAGATATGCTCAACATGTCAACAACAAGGCACAGCAAGAATTCATTATCACTCCGGATGCAAAGTTTGAAATCAAGTCGTTGGAGTATGTAGTGAATAATTCAACACCTTCAAAAAGTACGTTTAGCAAGACGGTGACTGTAAAGAACACGTCTGCACAAGAGAAAGCCATGAATGTGCCATTTGATTTCTATGAGATGGAAACTTCTTATTTCAATCGAAATTCATGGAATGTAAACCTGAATTTTACCGATGATTCCAAGAAATTCGTCCGTCCCACAGTTACATCAGGTTCAGTAATAACCGATAATCCAGATGCTGCAGAAGATGCTGTTTTTATAAATAGCAATACGCAAAATATCAGCAGGCACATCGTTTATAATCATCCAATTAGGTGTAAAGCTTCATCAACAGCAAAAGTAACTGTAAAGTTTGTGAAATATTATGTAAATGTCGATTACATAGTAAAGGCACAATATGAAGTAAAAGCAGGAGATTTGCGGGAATGTGTGCTTAAAGGAACTTGGAGCGGTTATGTAATTGAAGACCCTAATGAAATTACCCCTGAGGACAAAATAGAATTCACCCCTATTGGAGGCGGGGATATAATTTTAAAAAAATCCCGTACTTCCAATCAATCCTAAAGATTCATTAATACAGATTAAGCCATGAATAATAATAGATTGCATACAATAGGCATCATAGGGTTAATTGCCCTTATGATTCTGACCAGTTGTTCTAATGAAGATCAATATCTTTTTTCTAACGACGAAAATACGCCGACTCCAGATATTCTTTTACAGGAGAGGAGTAACGGCATACCAACAGCAATTAAACTCCCAATGAAAGCAAAGCAGGGAGCAAAGACACGAGGAATAAACTCTGACGGAGAACTTATCGGCAACTCTGACATCCTTCTAGGTTATTCTTACTCCGTAGGTAACTCCTTTATGGGAAGCATGGAGAATGTTAAGTTCCCAGTTCTTGATCTGGAAAAGATTAAGGGTAAGTATTCTACTGCGATTACTCGGAAACAACTGAATTCTTCGTCAGAAGAATCGTTCTCATATAATGGTATGTCTCGATATGAATCCAACAGTCAGGTATCTAAAACGGTTAAAACAGGGTTCAGTCTGAATTTAGGATTATTTAAAATAGGCAGGGAGAAAAAACTCACTGAACTTTTCAAGTCTAGCTTCAGTTCCAATGCAAATTGTGTATGTGGTGAATTGAATCTTGAAATCATAAATGGACAGTACGAACTTCTGGCAACAGCCGACAAACGTAAAATCTACGCAAGAGAATGTCTTACTCCGACATTTCAGACAGATTTATATCGTGGAACAATAGGTAATCTTATAGATACTTATGGACATTTTGTACTTAGAAGTTACATAACTGGAGGCAAAGCTATGGCATTATACGTTGGTGAGTCAGCCAAATATAATGATTTTCAATCTCGAGAGAAAGGTTTGAATAAGGATATTAACGCATCATTTAGCTGGAAATCAAATTCTGCATCCGGAAATCTCTCTTTCGGTAAAAACGACGGATCCAGTACAACTCAAGAATATGAAACCCAGAACACAAAAGTGTATATTAAAACTTTTGGCGGTAGTCCTCTTTATCAAGCGGCAGTAGGTCCACGCGATTTGAATACATTATCTGTAGATTTATCCGCATGGTTGAATTCGCTAAATGACAAAAGTACGAATACTCTGATAGATATTACATCAGGATTGAAAGAAGAAGAATGTGGATTATATCCTATGTCCGATTTTGTTCTCGAAAAGAATTTCCGCTATCGAATGGATGATACCACTTTAGGATTACTTGAATCTTTGCCAGACGTCGTAGATCCTCGATTTGAAATTGTCAAGGTTCTTGCACGTATCTCTTCAACCGGGGAAAAACTATATGAGGTAGCCGCTGTTTTGAATACACGCCAAGGTGATAAAATTGTGTTAAGTGACGGAATATATAAAAATGCGCCAGATTCAGAGTTGAGAGCAAACAACTCAAACCAAACGATGATGAACAGAGTTCAGGAAATATTTGCCCAGAAAAAAACAGTTTTTCAAGGCTTAGAATTTTCAACGAATTACTCTACCACATATAATCCAGATGTGCGTAAACCCCTATGTATCCGGCTTGACGGTTTTGATGAAAATAAGATGGCATTTTATGCTGATCCGAAATCTAATATGAGGTATATATACGATTCGTCAAAGAAGATTGCTTTCGCATATAATGAAGATGAAGAATATGGTGACTATGTTCTTGATTATTACGGAATACGAGATTGGGTAGAATCATTACCCAAACGTAGTACATCTATGATGATTCTTCAAAATTACACTATAATCGGTCTTTAATTGTAAAACATTCAGAGGATGGGACTTCCATCCTCTGATGACAAAACAAATTCATATGAAGCACATTTTTTACATTATTTCGATCTTATTATTTGCTATTTTAGCAAGTTGCCATAACGAAGAGCCTTCCAAAGGTTTAGTTTGGGATAAAGAATCCGAAGCAATCGTCAGAGACGGAATTACGGTTAATTCTGAAAGGCAAACTTTGATATTGAATTTTACTAAACTAAATGAATCAAGTTTATTAGTGCATACTGGGGAAGAATGGTTAGCCGTTTCTTTAAATGAATGGAAAGGACAATTAACGATTCAGGTTAATCCCAATGAAAGTTATGAAGAAAGAACAGGAAATATAATAATGACCATCGGAAATCAGGTTATAAAAATTCAAATTCATCAGAGAGGAATGTACATGGCTGTTCCAGAAGATAAATGTTATATACATGACTCTGATAAAGGATCTATTTCTGTGCGGGTTAAAGCCAATGGATTTCTTGATGTAGGTCTTTATCCATCGGATTGTAATTGGGCTGAAGTATCAGAAGTAAAAAAAGAAGCGAACGATGAATGGCTAGTGACAATTAAGTTGGATGAAAATCAAGATTTGGGAAGAATTGTTGGACTTGAGTTCAAAGTCGAAGGTTCTAAAACAGTAAGAAATTGTGGACCCTGCGTAATTCAACAACCAGCTCCGTTCAAAGAAAATGTTGATATAAAAGTACCAGAACCTGGGATGCTTCCTATTCTCTTGGGAGATAATATTAATAACTTTAAGCGTATTCGGAAGCTAACAATAAATGGTGGTATCAATGGACTAGATTTTCCGATTCTTCAGAAATTATTTTCATCAACAGATGATGCTCTTAGTCAACCAATTTCGATTGATTTGTCAGATTGTGCTATAGTAGCAGGGTATAAGAATCCATATCAATACTATGGTTGGGAACCAAACGGTGTTGATGAATCAATACCTGTATTCTATGGGGAGATTCCGCATGGACTATTTACAAATGCCCGGAATCTTACCTCACTACATCTTCCCGAAAGTTTAAAAGTAATAGGAAGGATGGCGTTCAGTGGCTGCTCAAACTTGGAAAGCATAGATATACCTAATACCGTTGAAGAAATCGGAGCAAAAGCATTTTGGGAATGTTGTGGTATAAAGAAAATAAATATTTCCACTAATTCTAATTTGACCTCGATAGGAAACCAAGCGTTTACAACCGGTTCTCTCATTGAGTCCTTGTCTCTACCGGAGTGTTTGACCCACATCGCAGGAGAAGCATTTCTAGGATGTACCGTATCACAATTACATCTGTATTGGACTGATCCTTTTGAAGTAAGAATAGTTCCTGATACGGAATATTGTACCCTTTATGTTCCTGTAGGCACATCGCACCTCTATCGAGCTATTCGTAATTGGTGTAACTTCAAACAAATCAAAGAAGAATAAACATCTTGAAATGATTAGATATTTGAGTGGCTAATTGAATTTCATCTATTGCTGTCCGTTCTTTGTGAATATAACGGATGCTTGACCACATTCTTCAAGCATCCGTTTTGCTAAAATCATACACACATAACTGATTGCAAATCTGATCCTATTTTATGAAGACCATCTACAATACGTTTAAGCTGCTGCTCACGTGGTTTCTTCAATCCATTTACATAGTGTGATAAAAGACTTTGGTTTATTCCAAAAGCACGACTAATTGCCGCAAGAGAAACGTATGGAGAATATGCCTTCAAAAGAGTAGTTGCATCCAGATAGTTATACACAAACTCATAATCTCCGTTCTTCAGCCATTCGGGAACATCTTCTCCATTTTCCACAAGGCCTTCAACATGAAACTTCAAACTATCCTTTGCCTCCTTTTGCAAAGCTTCAAAGGTTGGTGCTGTAAAAACTACCGCACCTGGTACATTACTACCAAGAGAACCGCCAAAATTCTTGTCGCACCACGCAACATTAACAATAATCTTTTCTATAATGTGCTACTTTAAAATCATTTTTATATAATAATTTAGGGGGTAAATATGAGAAATGATGTAAAAAGTTTGGCGGTTTAAGAAAATCGAGATAATTTTGCAGCCAGAAAATTAATCAAATTGAAAATGTATGGATATATTGAAAAATTTAGACTTAAGCCTAATTGTAGGCGGTGGGTATTTAATTTTTGTGAAGTATGGTGACGATAGCGCTGTATCGGTACCAAGCGTAGCGGTGTAATCGGTACCGCTTGTATCGCTGCAATCGGTACCAAGATTTCAGTTCTGCTTTTCAATTTGCAAAGGTAATTTATTTTTTCA
>OLGY01000477.1_pt1 | contig 27729 bp, 24 predicted proteins | sample 1605951 | NCBI WGS metagenome assembly OLGY01 (sample SAMN03283280) | human gut metagenome | biome: human-associated habitat; material: feces | host: Homo sapiens | place: Peru | collected 2012
AGCTTGAGCGATATTTTTTTGACGTGTATATACTAGCATCGCGGATACGCTTACGTAAAAGGGCTACAGTGAGAGTGTAAAAGGGCTACAGTTGGATGGTAAATGTAGTCCTTTTGCAATGAGGAGCAATTGTTGCTGCTTCAAAACAATATGAAAACAGCTATCCACAACTCTATTTTGAGATTTTTGTTTGTAACACTTTTTTACTGCCTGTACAATATTTGTATGGAAGAATTAGGCCCCACCCCCTTGCCCCTCCCCCGTAGGGAGGGGAGTTGTATGTATTGTTAACTATGTAAAGATGGCTTGTATAGCCTTACTAACATGATTATTCGCAGGTTGTGTTGATAACTACCTGTTGATATTCAGACTATTACATTAGTTATCAACAGTTGGTGTTGATATGTGGATAAGTCGCAGTTGCCTGTTGTTCGTAATTTTATGCTAACACAGGTTGTTTATATTTACAGGCTGAAAGCCAGTGCTTTATGCAGTTATCCACACACCTGTTGATAACTCCTGTGTTAGTAACTGCTGCCTGTAGTAGCACAGGAGGGTTTATACACAGATTATGTTAATAACTAATTATTGAGTATCAGTGAGTTAACATAGTTATCCACAGGTTATCAACAATTGTGGATAACCACACACAAAAAAACGCCATACACTACAGGTGTGTATGGCGTTTATAAATAGGGTGGGAGAGTTGTCAACAGGTTTGTGTGTAAAAGTGTTGATAACCCTGTTTGTTATTACTTCTTTTTTTCGGCAGAAGCTATATCTGCAAGTCGTTTCATCCAGTTGCCGCCTTTCATACATGCTATGCCGATGATGACGAACGGAATGCTGAGGAGCTGTCCCATATTGAGCGGCAGAGCCTGCTCAAAGGCTTCCTGTACCTCTTTCGTGTACTCGATTAAGAATCGGGCGGTGAAGATGTAAGCGAGGCACAGACCGAAGAAATAGCCGGTTCCTACGCGTTCTGGATGCTTGCGGTAGATGCGCCATCCGATGAAGAAGAGTAGGGCATAGGTTATAGCCTCGTAGAGCTGTCCGGGGTGGCGTGGCATTGAGTCGACGCGCTCGAAGATGAATGCCCAGGGCACGTCGGTGATGCGACCGATAATCTCTGAGTTCATCAGGTTGCCCAGACGTATGAAACAGGCTGTGACGGGCGTTGCAATGGCTATGTTGTCGAGCACCTGCCAAACGTTCATCTTGGTGCGTCTGACGTACATCCAGAGTGCCAACATCAGTCCGAGTGTTCCGCCGTGCGATGCCAGTCCGCGGTAGCCTGTGAAGCGCCACGATCCGTCGTCGCCGATGTGGATGGGCAGGAATATCTCGATGAAGTGTTGCCAGCTGCTGAGGAATACATCGGGCTGATAGAACAGACAGTGACCCAGTCGTGCTCCGGCGAGTATGCCCACGAAGCAGTAGATAAAGAGCGGGTCGAACAGTCCCTCCTTCACCTTCTGTTCCTTATACAGGCGCTGCACTATCAGATAGGCCAATGCCAGTCCGACGAGCCAGCACATCGAATACCAATGAATGGCAAAGGGTCCGAATGTCAGTGCTGTGTCACTCGGATCCCACATGATGTATAAAAAATGTTCCATTTTTTATAGGTTGAGATGTTGTGATGTTGAGATGTTGTGATTTGATTTGGGGTGGTGGTGGTGTGATTGTTGTTTTTTGTTATGTTGTGGTGTTTTTATTTGGGGCTCCATATAGACTTGTCCGCATTCTTCATTATTGAGAATCTCAATGAATAGAGCAGGCGGGCTATGGTTTCTACTTTGTGGCTTGCTGTATGTTGCTCCTCACTGCTTATGAAACCGAGTTCATAGGAGATTTCCATCTGGCATTCCACCTCCATCAATGAGCCGTAGGCAATATCCAGAAAATGTATCTTTTCTTTAGAAGACAATCTTCCGAATCCTTCAGCTATATTGGATGGTATTGAAACGACGGCTCTGCGCAGTTGGTCGCATATAGCATATCGTTCTTCTTGTGGAAACTTTTTCAATACAGAATAAATATATTTCACCAAGTCTTTGGAGTAGTTGTATACGTCCAGTTTCTTGAAATAAAAATAATCCATATAATTATTCTTTATAAGATGAACCTATAATATCCTTATTAAAAAATGGAAATCACAACATCACAACACCTCAACATCACACCCTCATGCACTTCAGATTTAACGTCTAAACGTTAAATCTGAAGTGCATGATATCTCCATCCTGAACGACATACTCCTTACCCTCGATAGAGAGCTTTCCGGCTTCGCGTACGGCAGCTTCCGAGCCATACTGGATATAGTCGTCGTACTTGATTACTTCGGCGCGGATGAAGCCCTTTTCGAAGTCGGTGTGGATAACGCCGGCGCACTGCGGAGCCTTCCATCCCTTGTGGTAGGTCCATGCCTTAACCTCCATCTCACCGGCGGTGATGAATGTTTCGAGGTTGAGCAGGCTGTATGCCTTCTTGATGAGTCGGTTTACGCCGCTCTCCTCCAGTCCGAGTTCCTCAAGGAACATCTGCTTGTCCTCGTAGGTTTCGAGCGATGCGATGTCCTCCTCGGTCTTGGCAGCGATGACGAGCATTTCGGCGCCTTCGCTCTTGGCGATTTCGGCTATTTGCTCAGAGTATTTGTTGCCGCTCTTAGCCGATGCCTCGTCGACGTTGCACACGTACAGTACGGGCTTGGCGGTGAGCAGGAAGAGGTCGTGAGCGTAGTGCTGCTCCTCCTTCGACTCGAACTCTACGGTACGTGCGTTCTTGCCCTGCTCGAGCACCTGCTTGTAGGCTTCGAGTACGGCTACAGCCACCTTGGCGTCCTTGTTGTTGCCGATTGCTGCAATCTTCGACTGCTTCTGCAGCTGGCTCTCAACGGTTTCGAGGTCCTTGAGCTGCAACTCGGTGTCGATTACTTCCTTGTCCTCTACGGGATTGACGCTGGCACCGCCCTCGCGTACGATGTTGTCGTCGTCGAAGCAGCGCAGTACGTGGATGATGGCGTCGGTCTCGCGGATGTTGCCGAGGAACTTGTTGCCCAGACCCTCGCCCTTGCTGGCGCCCTTGACGAGTCCGGCGATGTCTACTATCTCGCACGTTGCGGGCACGATGCGTCCCGGGTGCACTATTTCGGCGAGCTTGGTGAGTCGTTCGTCGGGTACTGTTATCACGCCTACGTTAGGTTCGATTGTACAGAAGGGGAAGTTGGCTGCCTGCGCCTTGGCGTTGGAGAGGCAGTTGAAAAGAGTGGACTTGCCCACGTTGGGGAGTCCTACTATACCACATTTTAATGCCATGTATTTATTTTTTATAATTTATTTTCACTGCAAAGTTACGCTTTTAAATCGAAATATGTGTATATAATTCGGTTTAAGCGTATGTAGCAGGTGCTACTTTATCGTTGTGCGCTTTGCTGGCAGGTGTTCATCACGCGCAGCCAGTTGCCTCCCCAGATGAGTGCCATGTCGCTTTCGGAGTAGCGTCGGCGCAGCAATGCCTTGGTGAAATTGACCAGTTCGGAGGCGTCGGCGAGTCCCGGTATGCCTCCGTCGCCGTCGAAGTCGGTGCCCAGTCCTACGTGCTCAATGCCCATGAGGTCGATGGCGTGCTCCAGATGGCGTATGGCGTCGGTGACGGTCGACTTGCCGTCGGTGCGCAGGAATCCGTTGTAGAGTGTTATCTGGCACACGCCGCCTGCTGCCGCGAGGGCACGCATCTGGTCGTCGGTGATGTTGCGTGGCACGTCGCAGAGTGCGCGCGAGTTGCTGTGCGAGCATACTATCGGTGTGCGCGAAATCTGAAGGGCGTCGTAGAACGATTTCTCGCCGGCGTGGCTGAGGTCGACCATCAGTCCGAGACGGTTCATCTCGGCTATCACCTGCTCGCCAAACTGGCTCACGCCGCCGTGGGTGTTGAGCGTGTGGCGTGCCGAGTCGCATATCTGGTTGTCGCCGTTGTGGCACAGCGTGATGTATGTAATGCCGCGGTTGGCGAAGTGCTCCACGTTCTTTATGTCGTCTTCTATAGCCAGTCCGTTTTCTATGCCGGTGAGCAGCGAGCGCAGTCCACGTCGTTTGTTGCGCAGGATGTCAGCTTCAGAGCGGGCGTGGGCTATGTATTGCGAGTCGCTGAGTATGGTGTCCTCTATCTTGTCGAATATAAGGTCGGCATATTCGCGTGGTGTCTTGGCTCCGAGCGGGGCTATCTGGGCGAATGTCTCGCCCGGTTTGGGCTGTGGCAGATAAGCCACCATGGTGACGGCATCGGGTCCGCCCTCCTGCATCTTGTGGAGGTCGTAGAGTATACGCGGGTCTCGCTGGTCAAAGTGTATGCCTTCGGGGAAGAACATCGGTGTGTCGCAGTGGGAGTCGAGCGTGATGTTACGGCTGTGGAAGAGTCGCATCTGGTGGTGGATTGCCGCCTCGCTGACGAGCCAGCTGAACAGCGGCAGACCGTCTTCGGCAAGCCATTCGGGATGCCACTGTACGCCGATTATGGGCTTCTGCTCGCTGCTTTCTATGGCTTCGATGGTGCCGTCGGGTGCCATGGCTGCTGTGCGCATGTGGTTGCCTGGATTGTCTACAGCCTGATGGTGGAAGGAGTTGACATAGATGGTCGCTTCACCGCCGAATATGTCGCTCAGCATGGTGCCCGGAGTGATGTTCACGCTGTGTGTCTGGGTGGACTGATGCGAGGTCTGCGAGTGCTTGATAAGGGTAGGTGTGGGCTTGATGTCCTGCTCCACGTGTCCGCCCAGTGCCATTGCGAGCGTCTGTATGCCGCGGCAGATGCCGAGCATGGGCAGCTGGCGGTCGAAGGCGTAGCGTGTGAGGAGCAGTTCGGGCAGGTCGCGCTCGTTGTTGATATTGTGCAGTTGTGGCACAGGTTCTTCGCCTGCCCAGAGCGGATTGAAGTCGCCACCGCCGCTCAATACTATAGCGTCGAGGGTGTCGAGAGTGGTGAGCAGAACGTCGTTGTCAGCCACAGGCGGAATGAGTACAGGAGTGCCTCCGGCACGTACTATCTGCTTGTAGTAGACTTCGCGCAGCGTGGCGTCGATGCCTTCGTGATTAGTGGTGATGCCTATGATTGGTCGGTAGGCGTGTGATGGGGCAGAGGTGTATGTCTCGTCGAGATGTTGTTGTAGATTGAACTTGTTCATTGTAGATGTATAAAAAAGAAAAAGACAACAAAGACAGCCGTTGTTCAGTTGTCTTTGTTGTCTTCGTTATGTGTGTAATTTTTACTTTTCGTCGTCTTCGAGATGTACTGGTATCTCGCGCTTGATGCTCTGGTCGAGGGAGATAAGAGTCTCGGTAGACACAACTCCCGGAATCATCTGCATCTTGTTGTTGAGCAGATCCATGAGCTGTTCGTTGTCGCGGGCGTACACTTTGAGCAGCATTGTGTACGAACCGGTGGTGTAGTGGCACTCAACAATCTCGGGTATGTCCTTCAATTGCTTTACCACGTCCTTGTACATGCTGCCGCGTTCGAGGTTCAATCCTACGTATGTGCATGTGCTGTAGCCTATGCTCTTGGGGTTGACATCGAATCCGCTTCCGGTAATCACGCCACCGTTGATGAGGTGCTGTACACGCTGGTGAATGGCTGCGCGTGAAACACCGCACTCAGCTGCAACATCCTTGAACGGTATGCGAGCATTTTTAGACAGTATACTAAGTATTTTCTTGTCGAGATTGTCTATTTTGTCCATGGTGTTAATGGTTTTTCGTATAATTTTCAATAATGTTATTTACAACTGTTACATTTTGTAAGCAAAATTAGACATTATATCTGAGATAAGCAACAATGTGCAAACCATTTTTTGCTTTTTTGTGCAAAATGTATAGCAAATTTATGTTTTTTGAACTACGAAAGCCATATTTGGACGTTCTTTTTACGATTGCATCTCGTGCAGACGGCGGTAGTAGCCGCCGAGAGCGATTAGCTCGTCGTGTGTGCCTCGTTCTACGATGCGTCCCTCGTGGAGCACGCATATCTCGTTGGCGTTCTTGATTGTAGACAATCGGTGGGCTATGGCAACGGTGGTGCGCGAGCTCATGAGTCGCTCAAGAGCGTCCTGGACGAGTCGCTCGCTCTCGGTGTCGAGTGCCGATGTAGCCTCGTCGAGAATGAGTATGGGCGGATTCTTGAGTATGGCGCGGGCTATGCTGACGCGCTGTCGCTGTCCGCCCGAGAGTCGTCCGCCTCGGTCGCCGATGTTGGTGTCGTATCCTTGTTCCGACTGCATGATGAAGTCGTGGGCATTGGCTATGCGTGCCGCCTGTTCCACCTGCTCCATTGTGGCATTCTCTACGCCGAACGTGATGTTGCCAAGGAAGGAGTCGTTGAAGAGTATGGCCTCCTGATTGACGTTGCCGATGAGCTGGCGCAGGTCGTGTATGCCGAGCTGGCGCACGTCGATGCCGTCGATGAGCACCTCGCCTTCCTGAACGTCGTAGTAGCGCGGTATGAGGTCGACGAGGGTAGACTTGCCGCTGCCGCTCTGGCCTACAAGTGCTACGGTCTTGCCCTTCTCGATGACGAGATTGATGTCCTTCAACACCCACTGCTCGCCATACTTGAACGATACGTGGCGGAACTCAATCTGGTGCTCGAACGACTTGATGTGTACCGGATTGGCGGGTTCCTTGATGGCGTTGTCGGCCTTGAGAATCTTGTCGATACGCTCCACTGAGGCGAGTCCCTTAGGTATGTTGTAGCCAGCCTTGGAGAACTCCTTGAGCGGATTGATGATAGAGTAGAGCATCACGAGATAGTAGATGAACGTAGGGCCAGAGAGCATCTGCTTGTCGAGCACGAGCACGCCACCCACCCACAGCACGATGATGATGAGCACGGTGCCGAGGAATTCGCTCATAGGATGTGCCATCTGCTGTCGTATATTCACGCGCTGCACAGCCAAGCGGTAGTTGGAATTGACGCGGTCGAAGCGTTCGTTCATCTTGTCTTCGGCGCAGAATGCCTTGATGATACGCAGTCCGCCGAGTGTCTCTTCAACCTGCGACATGGTGTCGCTCCACAGATTCTGTGCCTTGATGGAGTTCTGCTTGAGTTTGCGTCCTACGAATCCCATGAACCATCCGAAAATGGGCACGAAGAAGAGGGTGAATACCGTGAGCTGCCATGATATGAACAGCAGTGCCGAGAAGTAGGAGATGATGAGGATTGGATTCTTGAACAGCATGTCGAGCGACGACATGATAGAGCTTTCCACCTCGCCTACGTCGCCCGTCATACGCGCAATGATGTCGCCCTTGCGCTCGTCGGAGAAGAAGCCGAGAGGCAATGACGTGATCTTGCGGTAGAGCTGGTTGCGTATGTCGCGTACTATGCCGGTGCGCATAGGAATAATCGACGCCGACGAAAGGAAGTAGGCGCCCGTCTTGAGCATTGTGGTGAATGCCAGGAACAGTCCGATGAGCAGCAGCGTAGTGGTTGAGCCTACGGTGTGTATGAGTTGCGTGACATAGTAGTCGGCGTTGTTGGCCATGACATCCTTCAGATTGTCGAGCGACCAGGGCATGAGATGCGTTGCCGTTCCGGTGCCTTCGGTGCGGAAGAGTATCTGAAGTATAGGTATGAGTGCCGCAAACGAGAATATGTTGAGCAGTGCCGAGAGTATGTTGAACACTATCGTCAGCACTAAATACTTCTTGTATGGCGGCAGAAAGCGCCTGAGTACTTGTAGGAATTCTTTCATACTGGTTGTTTGGATGTTGTGCCTTGTGAGGGGCAGGATGTTGTGAATTAGTCGATAGGTTCGCCCAGGAGTGTAGCCGATGTAGAACCGGTAATCTTCACCATGACGCGGTCGCCGATGTGGTGGTTGTTCTTGTCGAACACTACGGCTTTGTTCTGTTCGGTGCGACCCATAAGCTGCTGGCGTGAACGCTTTGAGAATCCCTCAACCAATACCTCGAATGTCTTGCCCACGTCCTTGCGGTATTGCTCGGCTGACACTTCGGTCTGCAGGCGTATGAGTTCGTTGAGGCGCTCTATCTTCACTTCTTCCGACACGTTGTCGGGCAGGTATTTGGCTGCGTAGGTGCCCGGTCGCTCGCTGTACTTGAACATGAATGCCGAGTCGAACATGCACTCGCGCACCAGAGAGAGGGTTTCGGCGTGATCCTCGGGAGTCTCGTCGTGATAGCCCACGAAGAGGTCGGTGGTCAGACCGCAGTCGGGTATGATGCGGCGTATTGCTGCCACGCGCTCCAGATACTGCTCGCGTGTGTACTTGCGGTTCATCAGTTTGAGTATCTTGGTAGAACCGCTCTGTGCCGGGAAGTGTATGTGCTTGCAGAGATTGGGTTCGTCGGCTATGGCGTGCAGTATGTCGTCGGTCATGTCTTCGGGGTTGGATGTGGTGAAGCGCACACGCATGTCGGGTACGCTCTGTGCCACCTTGCGCAGCAGTTCGGCGAATGAGCATCCGCCCTCGATGCGCTTTCCGGCTGGAGTCAGACCGTAGCTGTTGACGTTCTGGCCCAGCAGGGTCACCTCCTTGAATCCCTTGTCGTGCAGATCCTTCACCTCTCGCAGTATGCTTTCAACGTCGCGCGAGCGTTCGCGTCCTCTTGTGTAGGGCACGATGCAGTAGTGGCAGAAGTTGTTGCAGCCTCGCATGATGCTGACGAAGCCGCTCACACGGCTTGCACCGATGCGCTGCGGGATGACGTCGCGGTAGGTTTCGGTGGTAGACAGCTCGATGTTGCAGGCGTTCTGTCCGTTCTCGCACTGTGCTATCATATCGGGCAGGTTGAGGTAGGAGTCGGGTCCGCACACGAGGTTGGCGTGATGGTTGTCGATAAGGTCCTGGCGTACGCGCTCAGCCATACATCCCAGCACACCGATAATGAGCTGTCGACCCTTCTTCTGTTCGGCATGCAGGGTCTCAAGGCGTCCATATATCTTGTTCTCAGCATTCTCACGGATGGAGCAGGTGTTGAGGAATATGGCGTCGGCTTGGTCCTCGTCGTCGCAGAGTTCGTAGCCTGCCATCTGCATTATGGATGCTACTACTTCAGAGTCTGCCACGTTCATCTGGCAGCCGTATGTCTCAATAAAAAGTTTCTTCATTTATATAATAATGTATGTTTCAAGTGTATATACCTTTGCAAAGTTACTAAAAAAAGAATAAATGAAGAGTATAAATGCAGTAGAATGAGTTTTTTATAGCCGATAACATTGTATTGTTCAGAAATTATAGTGTAGCGAATGCTAATAGTAAGAGGTACAATCTCCGAACCATACCACGCAAGCCAAATAACATTATATATACAGCTTTCGTGGTAAGGTTCGGATATTGTACCTCCTCCTACTATCATTATTATTTGAAATACTTTCTTATTTCACTGCAATTCTTATTTCACTACAATCTTCTGTCCGTTCTTTATATACAAACCCTTTGCTGGCTTCTTAGTTCCGAGATTACGTCCTGTGAGGTCGTAGTAGGGCTGCGGAGTAGTGAGGTCGATGGTTGTGGCAGACGATATTCCGGTAGAGATGATTTTGTTGACATAGAACTTATTGATGTTGAGATTAATAGCCACATCATACTTACCATCAATTTTTACGCAGAAAGCTGTGTCATAATTAAACAAGTCATACACTGAGCTCTCTGTCACTTCTGTTTGGTCATCATAAGGTCCCCATCGGTTTATATTGAATGTGACCCAGTCGTCAGGTTCTTCGGTGAGTTCGGTAGCGAATGCGAAGAACTTGCTTAGTTCCACCTCACCTCTGTATACATTCTCCTCGTCCTCGCTCTGCTTGAGTTTAGCGAAACATGTGTTGGTCTGCCAACCATTAGCGTCGCCCACGAAGTAAACATATTCATGGACAACAGGCACATAGTTAGGGTCGTAGAGCATGAACGTCTTGTCGGTGTATTGGAAAGTAACCTTATATGTTCCGAGTGGATTGACAGTAGAAGTATATTTAGGAGAATTGTATGCGTACATCTCCCTGTTGGGTGTTACTTTGCCATTGAAAGCCCAAGAATATTTGTTGATGTAATCCCAGTCATCAGCCTTCTCGCTAAGTGTGGTGTAGAAAGCAAACTCATTGTTGGTGAATGTCACGTCGGCGGCATAGACATCTGTGCCATCAACTCGTTTGAGAGTAGCCGAAGCCTTATTGGTTGCCCAGTTGCCGTCAGAACCGAGTATATAGATATATTCGGGGTAGGTGCCATCTACTACTACTGTCTTGTTGTTGAAGTTGACGGTGATGTGGTGGGTTCCAGTGTCAGCGATGCGGAACGAGCCGTCAATGCCCTCTGCTGCTGGTACGAATTGTGATGGTTTGTTGTAGGCGATGTTTTGGGTTTCGCTACTTGCAGGGTTGTATCGATATGCCCTCAGACCATCCCAATCGTCGCTTTGTTCCATGAGTTTTGTGGTAATAGAGAAGTAGTAGCTGCCAGAGGAGAATGTCACGTCGCCCTCGTAAACGCCTTTTTCTGCAGTGGCTTGCAGTTCGGCGCCAGCCTCGTTAGTCACCCAGTTATTGTCGTTGCCGATGATGTAGCATTGTGCTTGTGCGGCAATGGCAGTAAATACTAATGCGAATGCAGTAAATAATGATTTAAGTAAATTATTTTTCATAGATGTATAGGTTTTATTTTTATATAGTTAATACTATTTAGTTTTTAATCGGTGCTAAAATACAAAAAATTATTGACATGACAAAATGTAAAGGCGATAAATGAGCAATAGCCCCCAAAAATAACAAAAGAGTTAAGAACCGGATTTGTTCTTAACTCTTTTGTTTGTTGCTATTTAGCAGCTTTTTTCATTTCCAATTTATAGAGGTCGCCACGGCGGTCGCGCAGGTTGCGTACGGCACCGTATGTATGCAGTTCGTTGAGCAGCGAGAGGTCGACATCCGACACGAGAATCATCTCGGTGTTGGGCGTAGCCTCGGCACGCTTGCCGTCGTTGGGGAATGCGAAGTCGCAAGGAGTGAACACTGCCGACTGTGCATACTGTATGTCCATGTTGTGAACGCGCGGCAGGTTGCCCACACTTCCGGCTATTGCCACATAGCATTCGTTCTCAATGGCACGTGCCTGGGCGCAGACACGAACGCGTGAGTAGGCGTTTTGCGTGTCGGTCATGAACGGAACGAAGAGTATTTTCATTCCGTCGTCGGCCATCAGACGCGAGAGTTCGGGGAATTCCACGTCGTAGCAGATTACGATTCCGATGCGTCCGCAGTCGGTATCGAATGTCTGTATGCGCGAGCCGCCCGAGAGTCCCCAGCATTTCTGCTCGTCGGGCGTGACGTGTATCTTCTCGTACATGTCGACCGTACCGTCGCGGCGGCACAGGAAGCCTACGTTGTAGAGCGAGTTGTCCTCCTTGAGATAAGGCATCGAACCGGTGATGATGTTGATGTTGTATGATATGGCGAGCTCGCGGAAGCGGTCGCGTATCTGCTCGGTATACTGTGCCATGGCGCGTATGGACTGAGCCTCGCCCATATCGTTGAACTTAGCCATGAGCGGCGCGTTGAAGTATTCGGGGAAGAGGATGAAATCGCTCTTGTAGTCGCTCACCGAATCGACGAAGAACTCTACCTGCTCGAAGAGGTCGTCGAGCGAGTTGTAGGGTCGCATCTGCCACTGTACCAGTCCGATACGCACCGTAGGGCGCTTGTCGACATACGAATCCGTAGGTGGCTGATAGTAGATGTTGTCCCATTGGAGCAGTGTGGCGCAATGCTTCGACTCCTCGTCGTTGGGCAGATAGTTGCGCATGACACGGCGCACGTGGAAGTCGTTGCTCAATTGGAACGTCAGCACCGGGTCGTATATCTCGCGTGAGCGTACGCGTTCGATATATTCCTTGGGTCGCATCTTGTCGGCATACTTGTGATAGTTGGGTATGCGTCCGCCGAACATGATGGCCTTAAGGTTGAGTTTCTCGCAGAGTTCCTTGCGATACTCGTACATGCGTCGTGCCAGACGCAGTCCGCGGTAGTCGGGATGTATGAACACCTCGATGCCATAGAGTATGTTGCCCTTGGCGTTGTGGGTGTTGAAGGTTTCGTTGCCAGTCACCTGCGCGTAGGTGTGGTCGCCCTTCACCATATTATAATCAACAATAATAGACAGCGCGCATCCCACTATCTTGTCGTCGACGATTATCACCACCTGTCCCTCGGGGAATATTGTGATGAGTTTCTTGATTTGAGCTTTTGTCCAGAACACGTCTTCGTCGCCATAGATGCGCTTGAACGAGCGTGCGAGCTGATCGTAGTCCTCCATCTGAAGGTTGCGCAGTTCTACTTTGCTAATGTTGTGAGATTCCATTTTCTATGTTGTTTTGTTGTATTAAGATGTTGTGATGTTGTGGTGTTGTGATGTTGTTGGTTTGTAATGTTGCTAATATATATAATGTGAAAAAGCAAATTACACCATCTCAACACTACAACTTATCAACCCTAAAAAGTTTTCGACAAAAACTTTTTAGCCACTTCCCATATTACCATTCCAGCCGTTACGCTGACATTGAGCGAGTGTTTGGTGCCGAATTGTGGTATTTCGAGACATCCGTCCGACATGTCCACGACCTCCTGATGCACTCCCTTCACCTCGTTGCCCAGCACTACTGCGTAGCGTTTGTCGGTGTCGAGCTGCAGGTTCTGAAGCTTTGTCGACCCCTCCACCTGCTCGATGCTGTACACGAAGAAGCCGTCGTTGTGGAGCGACTCTACTGCCTCGGTGGCAGTGGGGAAGTAGCGCCACGCTACGGAGTCCTCGCCTCCGAGTGCCGTCTTGTGAATTTCAGGGTGGGGTGGGGTGGCAGTGATGCCGCAAAGGTAAACCGCCTCGACGCGGAAAGCGTCGCCCGAGCGGAACACCGAACCCACGTTGTGCAGCGAACGCACGTCGTCGAGCACTACGATAAGGGGCAGTTTGGCTGCCTCGTGAAACTCGTCTACCGAGAGTCGTTGCATTTCTATAGTACGGAGTTTGCGCATATTATTCTTTTTATGTGCAAAATTAGATAAAAATCCCGAATTACAAGACGATTATGGCGAAAGTCGAGGTAAAAAACCCTTTACAAAAAAATAATGACTAACTTTGTGCAAAGTAGAGTATAAAATAAGCAAATTAGAATATCAAAAGTGTATGAAGATATTTTTCTCGCATAAAGAAGAAGTTTGGAACTCGTGGTCGCATGGCGCGGGTATAATTCTCGGTGTGGTGGTAGGCACGGCGTTCCTGGTATGGTGTGGTTGGGCGCGTAACGGTTGGGCAACGGCTGGTATCATCCTATATCTGTTCGGAATGCTGTCGAGCTACATCGCTTCCACCGTCTATCACGCCCTCTCGGCATGGTCGCCGTGGAAGGAGAGGCTGCGCAAGTGGGATCATGCCGCAATATACTGGCACATAGCGGGTTCGTATTCGCCCATCACTCTGGTGGCGCTGCGCGAGTATGGCTATTGGGGATGGGCGCTGTTCGTCTTCATATGGTTGTCGGCAATTGCCGGAACCATAAAGAGTTTCATGGGACTGAAGGGCCACAGCTACGTAGAGACGGCATGCTACGTGGTGATGGGGCTGAGTGTGCTCGTGGCGTTCGGTCCGCTGATGCACTGTGTGGGTCCGTCGGCAATAGTATGGATTATAGCCGAGGGTGTGGCTTACATCACAGGTGCCGCCTTCTACTGCCTTCGCAAGCAGCGGTATATGCACACCGTATTCCACTTCTTTGTGCTCGCCGGTTCGGTATGCCACATCATTGCGGTGTGGGATATTCTGATGCGGTGGCTGTAGGAAATTGCTGACGTTTTGCAAAAGGAGTCCTTTTGCGTTTCAAATGTAGTCCTTTTGCATTGCAAATGTAGTCCTTTTGATGACCAAAAGGGGTCCTTTACAATGCAAAAGGACTACATTTTTTTTGCTTGTCAGCCTATAGCTCAACCATGATATAGCTTCATACTAATTTTCCTCCATTGCGATGACAGAAAGCCGTGAGGTCTTCTGTCGTGTCTTTGAAACTTAATGTGTGCATAACGTCGTAGAAACGCTCAAGCATTTATTTTCTGCTTTTAGTGTGCTTCCAGCCAGTTTTCGCCCCAACCTGAGTCGGCAACGAGCGGAACCTGAAGCGGATAGGCGTTCTGCATTTCTTCGATTACAATCTTTTCAACGCGTTCCTTCTCCTCGGGCAGAACAGAGAAGTTGAGTTCGTCGTGTACCTGCAGAATCATTTTCGACTTGATGTCCTCGCGGCGGAAGCGCTCGTAGATGTGCACCATGGCAATCTTGATGATGTCGGCAGCCGATCCTTGTATCGGAGCATTGATGGCGTTGCGCTCGGCAAAGTTGCGAACGGTGGCGTTGTGCGACGTGATGTCGGGCAGATAGCGGCGACGATGAAAGAACGTTTCGGCGTAGCCGTGCTCGCGTGCCAGCTCCTTCGCCTTCTCCATATAGGCTTGCACCTCGGGGAATGTCTCAAAATATCCGTCGATGAGCTGCTTGGCTTCGTCGCGGCTTATGTCCAGACGCTCTGCCAGTCCGAACACGGTGATGCCGTAGATGATGCCGAAGTTGGCGCGCTTGGCTTTGGTTCGCTGGTCGCGACTCACGTCTTCTATCTTCTCCTTATATATACGTGCGGCTGTGGCGGCGTGGATGTCGTAGCCCTCGCGGAATGCCTCAATCATATTCTTGTCGCCCGACAGATGCGCCATGACGCGCAGTTCAATCTGTGAGTAGTCTGCCGAGAAGAACAGACAGCCCGGTTCGGGAATGAAGCACTTGCGTATCTCCTTGCCGTCCTCGCCACGAACGGGTATGTTCTGGAGGTTAGGGTCGGACGAAGAGAGGCGGCCCGTAGCTGTAACTGCCTGATTGAATGACGTATGGATGTGTCCCGTATGTGGATTGATAAGCTTCGGCAGGGCGTCGACATAGGTGCCGAGCAGCTTCTTCAGACCTCTATGGGCGAGTATGTCGTCAACGATTGGTGCCTTGGAACGGAGCTGTTGCAACACCTCTTCGGATGTGACGAACTGTCCGGTCTTGGTCTTCTTGGGCTTGTCTACAATCTTCATCTCTCCAAACAGCACCTCGCCCACCTGCTTGGGCGATGCTATGTTGAACTCATGTCCGGCGAGTTTGTATATGTTTTGCTCAATCTGCTTCATGCGGTCGGTGAGTGTGCGCGATGTCTCGGCGAGTGCCTTGGTGTCAAGCAGCACTCCGTTCATCTCCATTTCAGCCAACACTGGCACGAGCGGCATCTCAATCTTGTAGAACAGATCCTCAACGCCCGTTTCCTTGAGGCGCGGCTTCAGCACGTTGTATAGTCGCAGAGTGATGTCGGCATCCTCAGCGGCATAGTCGCAGATGTCGGCAGGCGAGAGGTCGCGCATGTTTTTCTGACCCTTGCCTTTGGGTCCGATGAGTTCGTCGATGTGTACGGTCTGGTAGCCGAGCAACGTCTCGGCGAGAATGTCCATGTTGTGTTTCTGCTCGGGTTGGAGCACGTAGTGGGCAATCATCGTGTCGAACATAGGAGCAGCGAGACGAACACCGTAATTCATCAGCACCTCCATGTCGTACTTGATGTTCTGTCCGATTTTGAGGATTTCGGTGCTTTCGTACAGCGGTTTGAATATGTTAACAATAGTTTGCGCCTTTTTACGTTCAGCAGGAATTGCCACGTAAAATGCCTTTCCTTCTTCAACAGAGAAGCTCAAACCAACCAATTCTGCGTCAACAGGGTTGATTGAAGTGGTCTCCGTGTCTAGACTGAGAATTCGTTTTGTAACAAAAAAATCAAATAATTTACGTGCATCTTCCTCAGTTTCAATGAGTTGATAGTCGTGAGAGGTCGTTTTTAGGCTCTCAAAACTCGAAAATTCTGAACCAACTGCATCATTGGTCGGATTTTCGGCAAATAAATCGAGTTGTAAATTAACAACTTTTTGCGGTTGTTGTGGCTTCTTTACAAATTTGTCGAGAAGACTCTTAAATTCCAATTCGGTGAAGATTTCGGCGAGTCGGGCTGTGTCAGGCTCTTCAATCTTCAGCGAGTCGAGGTTGAGATCGATGGGAACGTCGGTGCGGATGGTTGCGAGGAACTTCGACATACGAATGTCGTCGACAGCCGACTCAACCTTTTCGCGCAGCTTGCCTTTGATTTTGGATGAGTTCTCAAGCATGTTGTCAATGCTGCCGAATTCGCCTATGAGTTTTGCAGCGGTCTTCGGACCCACGCCAGGACATCCGGGGAAGTTGTCGGCAGAATCGCCCATAAGTGCAAGCAGGTCGATCACCTGGGTAGGGGAGTCGAGTTCGTACTTGGCGCAAACCTCGCTGGGTCCCATAGTTTCGTATCCGCCGCCGTGACGGGGTCGGAATATGAACACGTTGTCGCTCACCAGCTGGCCGTAGTCCTTGTCGGGTGTGAGCATATAGGTCTTGATGCCGGCAGCACCTGCCTTGGTAGCGAGCGTGCCGATGACATCGTCGGCCTCGAAACCGTCCACCTGGAGCACCGGAATGTGCATCGCCTCAATGATAGTCTTTATGACAGGCACCGAAGTACGGATGTCTTCGGGAGTCTCCTCACGCTGTGCCTTGTACGCCGGAAACGCTTCGTCGCGGAAGGTCTTGCCATGATCGAACGCCACACCGATATGTGTGGGCTGCTCTTTGGTGAGAATCTCGTTGAGGGTATTGACAAATCCCATCACGGCTGAGGTGTTCATGCCCTTGGAATTGATGCGCGGATTTTTGATGAACGCATAATATGCACGGTAGATGAGCGCGTAAGCGTCGAGAAGAAATAGCTTGTCCATTTTTATGATGTTGTGATGTTGATGTGTTGAGTGCTGCGATGTTGAACTGGCAGCACTATCATCACCACCTCAACATCTCACCACCTCAACATATTTATTCTTATATGGTGTAAAATTACAAAAAAAATGTCACTAATAACGGCAAAATCTGTAACTTTGTACGAAATATTATAATACAATGGATTATCTGTCAATCATTAAGAACCCGATAGAGGCGGAACTCGCCGACTTTATAAGTCTTTTCAACCAGTCGCTCTCGCACGAGGACGGATTGCTCGGCTCTGCGCTGGAGCATATCCGCAAGCGTGCCGGCAAGCGCATGCGCCCTATGCTGATACTGCTTATGGCCAAGAACTTCGGCACTATCAACGATGCTACACAGAACGCTGCTGTGGGATTGGAGCTGCTTCACACGGCTTCGCTCGTTCATGATGACGTGGTGGATGAGAGTGAGGAGCGTCGTGGTCAGGCTTCGGTCAACGCTACTTATGACAATAAGGTGGCTGTGCTCGTGGGCGACTATATCCTTTCGACTTCCCTTTTGTGTGTGGCACGCACTCATTCGGAGCAGATTGTGACTTATCTTGCCGAACTGGGACGTACGCTTTCCGACGGTGAGATACTGCAGTTGTCGAACATCGGACGCAAGGACATCTCGGAGGACGTTTATTATGACGTGATAAAGCAGAAGACCGCGGCTCTGTTTGAGGCGTGTGCCGGAATTGGAGCACTGTCGTCGGGAGCGTCGGAGAAGGATGTTGAGGCTGCAAAGCTGTTCGGTCAGAATCTCGGTATCATCTTCCAGATACGCGATGACATCTTCGACTATTACGACTCTACCGAGATTGGCAAGCCTACAGGCAATGATATGGTTGAGGGTAAACTGACGTTGCCCGTTATCTATGCCGTTAATAATGGTGGAAACGAGGACATGCGCCGCCTTGCATTGAAGGTGAAGGAGCACTCTGTGAGTGCCGATGAGATAGCGCAGCTTGTAGATTATACCAAGCAAATGGGTGGTATAGAATACGCTGAGCGCCGTATGTGGGAATTCCATGCGCAGGCTCAGCAGTTTATTGATGATAGAGTGGGGCAGCCGGACGTAAAGGCTGCGCTCCAGACCTATCTGGATTATGTGATAAAGAGAACGAAGTAGGAAGCGAGGAGCGTGAGCTTGCTAAGAGCTAAGCCTTGCTGGGGTTTCTTAAGCCTCTCTAAGCCTTTTTAATCACGGCTTAGGGAGGCCTAGAAAGGCCCAGTGAGGCTTAGTTCTTTCAATACCCTCTATAATCTTTTCTTGCCTTTGTCATTTGTTCTCTCATTCCTCCGCTTTCCACAAACTTTATTTCCAGCTTCTCTATAAGTTTGTTCAGCATCCAATCGGTTTGATGAATTAGAGTTATGGCGATATTTGCTATAGTTTCATCTGAACGTTCTGTTATTGCTTTTCTATAGTAGGCGCTGTCGTTATGGGTGGCGCAAGCACGTTTGGCTTGTGCAAGTCGCGGGTCGTCAGGTTGCCATTGTTCCAATCCCCTTACTCGTATATAACCTTCATAGTCTACTAACAATTCCTGTAAACTGGCTTTTGCTACGTTTGTTAGTTTTATTTCTGTTTCTTTAGAGGTGTTGCCTGCAGCCGCACCCTCTGCTATGTTCTGTTTCCCTGAACGTGATGCTTGTACCATTTGGTCGATTGTCCGGTCACCTTTTTCAAGATATTTATGAGCAAAATAGAATGTGACATCGTAAATGCACTCTGATTTTTGGTATACGAGGAGGTTCTTGTAAGAGCCTCCATGAGGAAGAAAGGGCTTAGGTGTAGGCATAAGTTTGATTTTTATGGTTAGTGAATTGGGATTATTAGAGGGGTGTAGGGGCTGTTGTCTGGGCTTTGCTGAGGCTGTAGTCTGGGCCTTATTGAGGCTGTTATTAGGCCTTACTGGGTCTCAATAAGCCTTTCTAAGCCTTGGCATAAAAAGGCCTAGAAAGGCCCAGTAAGGCTCAGGTAACTGCTCAGCAAGCCCTAATCCTTTAGAAGAACTTGATCTGCTCGCCCTTAATCTCGCTCAACAGCATGTTGGCGAGGCGTGATGTGCCCAGTCGGAACCACTTGTTGGTGAGCCATTTTTCGCCCAATACCTCCTTTACAATTGTATAGTAGATGATGGCATCCATAACGCTGTTGATGCCGCCAGCGGGCTTGAAACCTATCTGGATGCCCGTTTCGTCGTAGTATTCCTTAATCGCCTGACACATAACGTAGGCTGCCTCGGGTGTGGCAGCAGGCTGAAGCTTGCCCGTAGAGGTTTTGATATAGTCAGCACCTGCGTACATAGCCAGCAGGGCGGCCTTCTTTATGTTGGTAGCTGTCTTCAGAGCACCGGTCTCAAGGATTACCTTCATGGGCACTGTTTCGCCACATGCAGCCTTCAGTTCGGCTATGTCGTCGCATACTCCTTCGTAGTCGCCCGAAAGGAACTTGCCCACCGGCATAACGATGTCAATCTCGGTGGCACCATCGGCTACAGCCAATGAAGTCTCGGCAATCTTCACCTCGATGCGAGCCTGCGAAGAAGGGAACGATCCACTGACGCATGCTATCTCTACACCATCCACCTCCAGCGATTCAGCCACGGTGTTGGCGAAGCACGGATAGACGCAGACTGTGGCAACGTGGGGCATGTCGGGATACTGATTGTCGAAGTCGTTGAGACGCTCGGTGAACGCCAGTACGCTCGTGTCAGAATCGGTTGTCTTTAGCGTAGTAAGCTCGATGCTGCCGAAGAGGAATTTCTTTACATCTATAGTGTCGTTGGCAGACACCTTCTCGGCAATGATATTGCGTACGGCATCGCGTACTGCGTTGTCGTCGATATTGGTGTTGTATTTTGCCAAAGTCTGTTCATACTTGTTAGTCTTCTGCTCTCTCTGAGTCTCCTCGTCGTGAAGGATTACATCTTTTATTATTCCCATAGTTTTATGCTTTTGTTTTATTGTTATCGATAGTCGGTTATCTGAGTTTGGGGTTGTTCTTATGGCGCAGTTTGTCGCGGTTGGTCTTCTTTTCGATACTCTTCTGTAGAGCCTCCGTAAGGTCTACGCCAGTCTGGTTGGCAAGGCAGATGAGCACCCACAGAATGTCTGCCATCTCCTCCGAAGGGTCGTGCGATTCACCCTCCTTGAAACTTTGGTCGCCATAACGACGAGCCATGATGCGAGCCAATTCGCCCACCTCCTCGGTAAGACATGCCATATTGGTGAGTTCGGAGAAGTAGCGCACGCCATACTCCTTTATCCAACGGTCTACCGCCTCTTGTGCTTCCTTGATAGTCATAACGCTTGATTTTAGATATTAACAGGCAGTCCAAGCACCATAAGATATATCGTGTAGACGAGCCATATTGCGAGTATTGCAACCAGGCAGATTCGGAATATTACTCCAATCTTCTTGCCTCGCGACACGCTGTGGAATGGTCGGGGAAACTCCAGATAAGTCATTATGCTGAAACCTATAAACAGCAAGGCGCAACCCGTAAATGCATACAACGGCTTGTTGGCTCCCCACGAATCGCGGGTGAACAGCAGCACCAGTCCTACAGCTTCGAGCAGTAGGGCAGTATTTGAAAGATACTTCTTCATAAGCTAAATTATTAAGTGGTTCTAAATGTCCGTTATTTACGGTTCTTATATCTCATTATTTCCCGTTTATTCCTTGTTTTTGGTGTCCATGCATATAGTCACGGGTCCGTCGTTGAGCAATTCTACCTTCATATCGGCTCCGAATTCACCCGTTCCAACCTCACGGCCGAGCGCATCCGACAGTTTGCGGCAGAACTCCTCGTAGAGCGGAACCGAAATCTCGTGGCGTGCGGCACGAAACCACGACGGGCGGTTGCCCTTTTTGTATGAAGCATAGAGTGTGAATTGGCTCACCACAAGCGCCTCGCCGCCCACGTCTATAATCGAACGATTCATGACCCCGTTCTCGTCGTCAAACACTCTCAAAGCAGCCACTTTCTTTACAAGCCAATCGACATCTTCGGTAGTGTCAGACTCCTCAATTCCGAGCAAAAGAAGAAAGCCGTTGCCTATTTTTGATTTGATTTCACCGTCTATTGTTACTGATGCGTGTTGCACACGCTGTATCACTGTTCTCATGTTTGTATGTTTTTGATATGTTAATTTTTACGCCGTTTACAAAGGTAATCATATAAAATGTAAAATGAGTGTAAAATTATTCCAATTTCTTTGTTATATCATTTTAAATTAATAATTTTGCAAAGTGAATGGAAGTCTGCCTAAAGGTACGTTGGCAGACTGGTTTTTAAGCAATGTTTAAAGGACTTTTAGTTTTTAGTATAATTTGATATAAGGATTGACTTGTACAAGCTCGTGAGAGTGGAAGGCAAGATTTTTTGAAGATTTAAGATCTTCTCTGTGTGTGCGCTGGAACCGTGAGGTTTGGGCGCATTTTTTTTGCTTATATTAGTAGGCTATGGCGTCCCTGTCATAGCCTGAGCTGTTAGCCATCTTATTTATTTTTGCTCAAACTTTCCTTCACTTTTGTTGCTTTGCTTGCTCCTATGACTGCCGAAAGCTCCTCGAACGAAGCCTCGCGTATGCGCTTTACGTTCTTGAACTCGTTGAGTAGTTTCTCGCGTGTGGCTGGTCCTATGCCTGCAATGTCGTCGAGTGCGCTATGTAGGGCATGTTTTGAACGCTTGTCGCGGTGGAACTGTATAGCATAGCGGTGTACTTCGTCCTGGATGCGTGTGAGCACGTGGAAGAGTTCAGAGTCCGTTTTCAGTGCTATTGTCTTCGGAGGATTGCCATATAGCAGCTTGTTGGTGCGGTGGCGGTCGTCCTTTGCCAGTCCGGCAATGGGGATATGCAGTCCGAGTTCGCCTTCTACAACTTCGCGCACTACGCTCATCTGACCCAATCCGCCGTCGGTAATGATGAGGTCGGGCAGGGTAGCGCCTTCCTCCATCATTCGAGTGTAGCGTCGACGCACCACTTCTTGCATCGAAGCGTAGTCGTCCGGTCCTTCCACAGTCTTTATGTTGTATTTGCGATAGTCCTTTTTCGACGGTTTCATTCCCTTGAACACGATGCAACCAGCCACGGCGTCGGTGCCCGAAATGTTGGAGTTGTCGAAGCATTCTATTTGATAGGGCAGTTTCGCAAGCTGCAGCTTCTGCTGCAATTCCTTCATCAGTCGTGTCTGTTTCTGCTCTGGATTGAGCTTTTCTGCCTGCTTCAGTCGGTCGAACTTATACTGCTTGCAGTTCATTTCGCCAAGTTCGAGCAGATGTTTCTTGTCGCCTCGCTGCGGAACGAAGAACTGTGCCTCGTTCAGTTGCCACTCCATATCGAACGGAACGATAATTTCTTTAGCCTTGCTATGAAAACGCTCGCGTATTTCGGGGATAGCCGTCAGCAGCAGTTCGCGGTCGGTTTCGTCGAGTTTTCGTTTATATTCGAATGTGAAACTCTGGTTGACGCTTCCGTTCTTCACGTGGATGTAATTGATGAAAGCCGTACGGTTGTGCTCGTCGTCGACAATCGTGAATACGTCGACATCGGTTATAGTGTGGCTTACAACTTCGCTTTTGGCGCAGAAACTTTCGATAAGCATGTATTTCTGCTTCAACTCTTCAGCTTCTTCAAACTTCAATTCCGCAGCTTTTTGTTGCATCTCTTCGAAAACGTGTTGCGACAATTCGCGTGTGTTTCCTTTTAATATCTCGCGTGCTTGAGCTATCGATGCCTGATAATCCTCTAACGATTGCTTGCCGCAACATGGCGCTTTGCAATTATGAATGTGGTATTCCAGACACGGTTTGTATTTGCCTTGTTCTATACCTTCCTTCGTTATCGGCATTCGGCAAGTGCGAGGCTTGTAGAGTTTGTGTATTAGTTCGAGAACGGCGAACATACTGCCAGTATGCGAGTATGGTCCGAAGAATGTTCCGAAGCGTTTGTTTATCTGTCGTGTCTTGAATACGCGCGGAAGGTATTCGTTCGTGATGCAGATGCTGGGGTAGGTCTTGCCGTCCTTGAGCAAAACATTGTAGCGAGGGTTGTATTTCTTTATAAGACTGTTTTCGAGCAATAGCGCATCCTCTTCTGTGTTGACTACAGTGTAGCTTATGTCCTCTATCTTTGAGACGAGAACCTTAGTCTTGAAGCGGTCTACTTCCTTGTGGAAATAAGAAGACACACGTTGCTTCAGACGCTTAGCCTTACCTACATATATAATTGTATGGTCTGCGTCGTAGAACTGATAGCTGCCAGGTTTCTCTGGCATGTTCAGCACTATGTTCTTCAGTCGCTCTATGCGCTTCTCGTTCTCTTCTCTTGTCATCTTGCTCGTTGTATTTGTTTTGCCTGTAATGTCTGTAACTGCTTTGAAACTAAGATATTTGTCCTGTTCTGTTTCACGTGGAACTGCAACCCTGTTTTCTTCTGTTGAGACCTGTACCTTATAGCAGTAGAGGAGACCTCTTGCTTTCGATACATCTGCCTGTAGCATCATTTGCATCGAAGACGAGACATCTCCTCTTCTTTTTGAAGTTGTTGTATAAGTTTGCCTTGCTCTTTGTTAATCTGAGTAAGTGCTATGCTTTTTTAGATCTGAATGAGCGACGTAATCTCTATGTCCTTGTCGAAGTCTGCGCGTCCGTTCAGTCCCTCGTTTACGAGTTCGATGATGAAGTTGCAGTATACCTTCTTGGGGTGGAACTTCTTGACGAGATTGCATGCTGCCTGCATTGTGCCGCCAGTAGCAAGCAAGTCGTCATGCAGTAGGATTACGTCGTTCTCATTGATTGCGTCCTTGTGGATTTCGATAGTGTCCTTGCCATACTCTTTGGCGTAGCTTTCCTGCACGGTGTCGCAAGGCAGCTTGCCGGGCTTGCGGCATAATACCACGCCGGCGTTCAAGCGCAAGGCGAGGGCAGACGACATAACGAAGCCGCGCGACTCGATTCCTACTATCTTTGTAATGCCCTTGTCTTTGTAGAGATCGTACATCTCATCGCAAATCTCTTTAAGACATTCGCTGTTCTTGAAGAGTGTTGTAACGTCACGGAAGTTGACTCCCTTTTTCGGCCAATCTGGAATACAACGCAGATTGTCAAGCAATAGTTTGTTGTTCATTATCAGTTGATTTGATTAAATTCGTTGTTCTTTTTGTTTCACGTGGAACGAGAAGCCAGCGGCAACGCCGCTGGAATTAGGAATTAGGAATTTTGAGTTTTGAATTCTGCTCGGCTACGCCTGCGCTTTTGAGTTATTCAGTTTTGAATTACTCTGGGGCTCGGCTTTGCTTTCGAACTATTCTGTTTTTAATCGTGCTCGGCTTTGCCTGCGCTTTAGAGTTGCTCAGTTTTGAATTGAAGCACTTCGCTATTGTCTTTCTTATCGACTGTCGTGTCGCTTGTTTTTGGAAAATTGCGATTTTCGAATCGGTTGACTGCGCAAGCTATGGCGAGGACGCTATAGCCTCCTATGGTTTGTATTGCTTTGCTTGTGCTGTCCAACTTGGAATTAATAATTCAGAAGTCTGTAATTCATAATTCAAAAGTTAGCAATTCAAAATCGCAGGCGTAGCCGCGAACAATTCAAAACTCAAAATTCAAAATTCAAAACTCGCATTATCGATGCATCAGAACCAGCAGTACGTTGATGTCGCTTGGCGATACGCCAGGTATGCGTGATGCTTGTCCGAGTGTTTCGGGATTGATACGCATGAGTTTCTGTCTGCCCTCTGTCGAAATCTCGTGGAGTTCTTCGTAGTTGAAGTGTCCTTTGATACGGATGTCTTCGAGGCGGTGCATCTTGTCGGCTATCTGTCGTTCGCGTTTGATGTAGCCGTCGTATTTGATGAGTATCTCGGCTGCCTCGATTATTTCGTCGCGTCGTGCGTCGTCGGTGTCGAGTGCGGCACGGAGTGGGGCGATGGCAGAAGCAAGTTGGTTTATGGAGAGCTGGGGGCGAGCTATCAGACTTGATATTGTAGCGCCGAACTGCATAGGAGTTGTACCGAACGATTCGAGAGCTGCGTTTACGTCGCGAGGCTTCACGTTGGTAGAGTTGCAGAAGCTTACGATGCGTTCAATCTCCGCCTTCTTCTTAAGCCAGTGGTCGTAACGTTCGCGTGAGGCGAGTCCGAGTTGGTAAGCCTTTTCGGTGAGTCGGGCGTCGGCATTGTCCTGACGGAGAAGAATGCGGTATTCGGCTCGTGAGGTGAACATGCGATACGGTTCGTCAACACCCTTTGTCGTTAGGTCATCGATAAGCACGCCGATGTAGCCTTCGTCGCGCTTCATGATATATGGTTCGCTACCGCCGCAGAGTAGGGCTGCGTTGATGCCTGCCATAGTACCTTGGCCTCCGGCTTCCTCATATCCCGTTGTACCGTTAACCTGACCTGCGAAGAACAGACCCTTTACAATTTTCGATTCCAACGAAGGCTTCAACTGTGTCGGGTCGAAGTAGTCGTACTCTATGGCGTAGCCCGGTCGGTATACTTTTATATCACGGAAAGCCTTTATTTTTTTCAGGGCAGCGAGCTGGACATCCATCGGCATGGACGAAGAAAAACCGTTAAGATACATCTCGTTGGTGTCCTCGCCTTCAGGTTCGAGAAAAAGCGGATGCTGGTCCTTGTCGGGGAACGTCACGAGTTTGGTTTCTATCGAAGGGCAGTAGCGCGGTCCGGTGGACTTAATCTGACCGTTGTAGAGGGGCGATTCGGCTATGGCTGCGCGTAGAGTGTCGTGCACCTCCTTATTAGTATATGTGGTCCAGCACGGCAGCTGCTGCAGATGTCGTGGGGCAGTCATGTATGAAAATCCGTGATAGTCGGTTTCGCCGGGTTGGCATTCCATGTCCTCGAAGTGTACGGAGCGTCGGTCTATGCGTACCGGTGTGCCCGTCTTCATTCGCTGTGAAGTAATGCCGTGTCGGGTGATGCTCTCGGTGAAGTGCAGTACGGCAGGTTCGGCGCATCGTCCGCCCGGCACTTGCTTGCGTCCCACGTGCATCAGTCCGTTGAGGAATGTGCCCGCTGTGATGATTACAGCCTTAGCGCGGAACGTCACGCCCCACACCGTTTCCACTCCAACCGCTTCGCCGTTCTCCACCAGGAGTTCGCATGCCTCGTCCTGCCAGATGTCCAATCCGTCGACACGGTCGAGACGTGTGCGCCACTCCCAGATGAATTTGCCACGGTCGCATTGTGCTCGTGGACTCCATACGGCAGGTCCCTTACCACGGTTGAGCATACGGAACTGTATTGATGTGGTATCCGTCACGAGCCCCATCTCGCCTCCCAGCGCATCAATCTCGCGTACAATCTGTCCTTTGGCAATTCCGCCAATGGCAGGGTTACAGCTCATCTGTCCAATCTTGTTCATATCCATCGTCACGAGACAAGTCTTTGCGCCCATTCGTGCTGCCGATGCTGCAGCCTCACAACCGGCATGTCCGCCTCCGATGACAATAACGTCGTAGTTGAAAATCATATGTATTGCTTGTCGGTATTAATTTGTGCGGCATGGCTCTGAGCCATACCACGCATGTTTCATGCTCGCAAAATTAAGAATAAAAAATGATTTTTGAAGAGAAATAGTTTGATTTATCATCAAATTTCAGTATTTTTGCAGACTGTAAGGATATGGTCTATACCTATTATATAGTATAGTGTGGACAGCCCTTAAATAACTGTGTAACCTTAAGGAATGAAACATCAATAATTCTAACAGTTAATAATTTAAATTTCAAATCATTTATGTGGTTAATCAATTCATCTATCGGTAGAAAGGTGGTGATGGCCTTGACTGGTGTCGCCCTTGTTCTATTCCTGACATTCCACATGTCAATGAATGTTGCTGCTCTCTTCTCAGGAGACGCTTACAACACTATCTGTGAGTTACTCGGTGCCAACTGGTATGCCGTAGTTGCGACAATGGGTCTTGCTGCCCTCGCAGTAATCCACATCGTTTACGCCTTCTGGCTCACGATGCAGAACCGTGCCGCTCGCGGTACCTCTCGCTATGAGGTTGTAGCTAAGCCTCAGAACGTAGAGTGGGCATCACAGAACATGCTCGTACTCGGTATCATCGTTCTGCTCGGTCTGTTGCTCCACTTCTTCAACTTCTGGTACAACATGATGTTTGCTGAGCTCGTAGGTTTCGAGGGCGTATGTGATCCTGCTGACGGCTTCGGCTGGATTCAGGAGACATTCAAGAACCCGGTTTACGTAGTTCTCTACATCGTATGGCTCGTAGCTCTCTGGTTCCACCTTACACACGGTTTCTGGAGCGCAATGCAGACATTCGGCTGGAACGGTAAGGTATGGTTCAACCGTTGGAAGGTTATCGGTCAGGTTTACTCAACCCTCCTCATCCTCGGTTTCCTCGTAGTAGTAATCGCTTTCGCTCTTGGTTGCGCACCGAGCCTTTGCTGCTAATTCAACAATCAACATTCAAAAATCATAATTTCTATTATGGCTAAGACTATTAATTCAAGAATCCCTGAAGGCCCAGTGGCCGAGAAGTGGACCAACTATAAAGCTCACCAGCGTCTGGTGAACCCCAAAAACAAACTCAAGCTCGACGTTATCGTTGTAGGAACAGGTCTTGCAGGTGCTTCTGCAGCAGCCAGCCTCGGCGAAATGGGTTTCCGTGTGCTTAACTTCTGCATTCAGGATTCTCCGCGTCGCGCTCACTCTATCGCAGCTCAGGGTGGTATCAACGCTGCCAAGAACTATCAGAACGACGGTGACTCAGTATATCGTCTGTTCTATGATACAGTAAAGGGTGGCGACTACCGTGCACGTGAGGC
>OLGY01000480.1_pt1 | contig 27683 bp, 18 predicted proteins | sample 1605951 | NCBI WGS metagenome assembly OLGY01 (sample SAMN03283280) | human gut metagenome | biome: human-associated habitat; material: feces | host: Homo sapiens | place: Peru | collected 2012
AGTTTTAACGACAATACAGACAATGGTCGACAATTTTTTGTGCAATGGAGTAATGATGCTTTTATTATTGTTGACTATTGTCGTTAAAATTACCAGACAAATCATACTACTCCCCTCCCTACGGGGGAGGGGCCGGGGGTGGGGCTTTGTGGGGCTTTTTTTGGCTTCTTACCCCAACTTATTATACAGCGTCTTTCTGTCTATTCCCAACATTCTTGCAGCCTTCGACTTATTGCCGCCACATTGCTGTAGGGCGTTGAGGATGCGCTGGCGCTCGGCATCGGCATCGTGGAGGGCGGTGATGGGTTCTTGACGTACAGGACCCATGGCGGCGGAGAGCTCGTCTTGTGTGATGAATGCGCCACGTGCCATGAGAACAGCACGCTTAACGACGTTGTTGAGCTCGCGCAGATTGCCGGGCCATGAGTAGGAAGCCAGCTTTTCGGCGGCACGTGCGTCGAAGCCCTCAACATGGCGCGAGAGCTCTTCGTTGGCAAGGCGTACGAAGAGGTCGGCGAAGAGATAGAGGTCGGTGCCACGCTCTGAGAGTTGAGGCATGTATATAGTGAACTCGCTAAGACGATGATACAGGTCCTCACGGAAACGTCCTTCGGCTACTGCCTGCTCCAGATTCTCGTTGGTGGCAGCCACAAGACGTATGTCGATGGGGCGCTCCTCGGTGCTGCCCAGCGGACGCACACGACGCTCCTGCAAGGCACGCAACAGCTGCACCTGAACCTCGTAGCTCAGATTGCCAACCTCATCGAGAAACAACGTTCCGCCATTGGCTGCCTCAAAGGCTCCACGCTTGTCGGTATCGGCACCCGTGAAGGCTCCCTTCTTATGACCGAAGAACTCCGACGCTGCCACATCACGGGGTATGGCACCGCAGTCGAGAGCCACGAAGGGTTTGCCGGCACGCTGGCTCTGCTCGTGTATGCGACGCGCAACATACTCCTTGCCCGTGCCCGAGGCTCCGAGTATGAGCACCGACATAGGCGTTGGCGCGACAAGACTGACGTAGCTGTAGAGCTGGCGGGACGCGTCGCTTTTCCCCTCGATGTATCGAGGGGAGGGGTTGAGGGGTTGAGGGGTTGTTGTGGTGTGATTTGAGTTGTTGGGTTGTTTTGTCGTTTTGTTGTTGTTTGAGTTGTTTGGTTGAGGTGTTGAGGTGTTGTTATTTTGCAGCGCATCCTTAATCTTGCTCAGAAGTATGTCGGGCTGAATGGGTTTGGCTATGTAATCGGCGGCACCCGACTTCATAGCCAGAACGGCGTTTTGCACTTCGGCATAGTTGGTCATGACGATGAAGGGGATTGGCATACTGTGCTTGTGCAACCATGCCAGCAGTTCCAGTCCGTCGCGGTCGGGCAGACGGAGGTCGCTGAGCACAAGATTGTAGGCAGGCTTCTCCTCGATAAGGCGCACGGCAGCGCCTACCGACGTGGCTTTGTCCACATCGAATCCCTTCTTCTTGAGCCATGTCTGCATCATTGTTCCGAAAGCTATGTCGTCCTCAACAATCAATATACGTGTCATAAACCTATAAGTGTAAAGCTAATTAAATGTTTGTCAGTGCAAAATTACTGATTTTATAATTAAATGTGTAAATTTGTATTGTTAAACACCTAAAAATAAAAGATATAGGAGGAAACTAAATCTATGATACCACAAGAATACAGCAAGTTTATCCTGAAAGATGTGACGTTCGTGAATCTTATGATGCGACGCATATACAACGTACTGATCGTTGCCAACCCCTACGACGCATTCATGCTTGAAGACGACGGACGTGTTGAGGAGAAGATATACAACGAATATGTGGAGTTGGGACTGCGCTATCCGCCTACATTCACACAGGTGAGCACAACGGAGGAGGCGTATCAGGTGCTGCGCACCATGAATATCGACCTCGTAATATGTATGCCTGGCAATGCCGACAACGACGCCTTCTCGGTGGCACGTGACATCAAGGCGGGATTTCCCAAGATTCACTGCGTGGTGCTGACGCCTTTCTCGCACGGCATAACGAAGCGCATGGAGAACGAGGACCTGTCGATATTCGACTACGTTTTCTGCTGGCTCGGCAACACCAACCTCATTCTGTCTATCATTAAACTTATCGAGGACAAGATGAATCTCGACCACGATATCCAGGAAGGCAATGTGCAGATGCTGCTGCTTGTAGAAGACAGCATACGCTTCTACAGCTCAATACTCCCCAACTTATATAATTATATACTCGCACAAAGCAAACGATTCTCTACCGAAGCACTCAACCGACATGCCGCAACGCTGCGTATGCGCGGACGTCCTAAGGTGGTGCTGGCGCGCAACTATGAGGAAGCGATGGCGCTATACAGCAACTATTCAGACAACGTTCTGGGCGTTATAAGCGACGTGCGCTTTCCTATTGACGGCGTGAAGGACAGTGAGGCTGGATTGAAACTGCTGCGAAACATTCACAAAGACAACCCTTATCTGCCGCTAATAGTGGAAAGTACGGAGAGTGCCAATCGCGAAAAGGCAGAGGCAGAGGGCTTCCGTTTTGTCGACAAGAACTCGAAGAAGATGTCGATCGACCTGCGTGCAATCATGGAGGAACACATGGGATTCGGCGACTTCATATTCCGCGACCCTAAGACCAAGGCTGAGATAATGCGCATACACTCGCTGAAGGAGCTGCAGGACAACATCTTCAAGATTCCAGACGACTCGATGCTCTATCATATCTCGCGCAATCACATGAGCCGTTGGCTGTCGGCACGCGCCATATTCCCGGTATCGGAGTATCTGAAGAAGATAACGTGGGACCGTCTGAAGGACATTACTGCTCACCGCGAAATCATCTTCGATGCCATAGTACAGTATCGCCACATGAAGAATCTGGGCGTAGTGGCTGTGTTCGACCGCATGAAATTTGACGCTTACTCGCACTTTGCACGAATAGGCGAGGGTTCGCTTGGAGGCAAGGGCCGTGGCTTGGCTTTCCTCGACAACATCATCAAGACACATCCCGACTTCAACACGTTTGCCGGAGCAACGGTGCAGATACCCAAGACCGTGGTGCTCTGTACCGACGTGTTCGACCAATTCATGGAGCAGAACAATCTGTATCAGATAGCGCTGAGCGACGCTTCGGACGACGAGATACTGCGCCACTTCCTGCACGCACAGTTGCCCGACTCGCTGATAGCCGACTTCTTCACCTTCTTCGAGGCGGTGAAGTGTCCTATAGCCATACGCTCAAGCTCGCTGCTCGAAGACGCCCACTATCAGCCCTTTGCAGGAATATACTCCACATACATGATACCCTATCTTGAGGACAAATATGCCATGCTCGAAATGCTGGCGTGTGCCATCAAGGGTGTGTACGCATCGGTCTACTACAAGGACTCGAAGGCGTATATGGCAGCCACAAGCAACGTGATAGACCAGGAGAAGATGGCGGTGATTCTGCAAGAGGTGGTGGGCAAGCAGTATGACGGACGCTACTATCCCAACATCTCGGGTGTGCTGCGCTCGCTCAACTACTATCCTATAGGCGACGAGCGTGCCGAGGACGGCATAGCATCGCTGGCGCTTGGACTGGGCAAATACATTGTGGACGGAGGTCAGACGCTGCGCGTGTCGCCCTATCATCCCAACCAGATATTGCAGACAAGCGAACTGGACACAGCACTGCGCGAGACGCAGACACGATTCTACGCCCTGGACACTCGCCACGTGGGCAACGACTTCAAGGTGGACGACGGATTCAACATACTCAACCTGAAGGTGAAGGAGGCTGAGCGCGACAACTCGCTCAACTACATAGCATCGACCTACGACCCCTACGACCAGGTGATACGCGACGGAATATACGACGGCGGGCGCAAGGTGATAACCTTCGCCTCGGTGTTGCAGCACGGCGTGTTCCCACTGCCGCAGCTGTTGCAGCTGTCGATGAAGTATGGAGCGGAGTCGATGCGACGACCCGTAGAAATAGAGTTTGCATGCAACATCAACCAAGACCGCACGGGAGCGCTGTATCTGCTACAGATACGACCCATTGTCGACTCCAAGCAAATGCTTGACGAAGACGTGGCTGCGGTGCCCGATGCCGACTGCGTGCTGCGATCGCACAACTCGCTGGGACACGGCGTGACGGAAGACGTTACGGATATAGTATATGTGAAGACCGACGACCGCTTCACGGCGTCGGACAATCCGACGATAGCGCGCGAAATAGAAAAGATAAACAAAACGTATCTTGACAGCGGCTCAAACTACGTGCTTGTGGGACCGGGACGCTGGGGGTCGAGCGACTCATGGCTCGGCATACCCGTGAAGTGGCCCCACATATCGGCAGCACGCGTAATAGTAGAGGTGACTCTGAAAAACTATCGTGTAGACCCGAGTCAAGGTACACACTTCTTCCAAAACCTCACGTCGTTTGGCGTGGGCTACTTCACCGTCGACGAGAATCGCGGCGACGGATTCTTCGGCAAGAGCGAGCTCGACGCCATGCCGTCGGTGATGGAAACCGACCATGTGCGCGTGGTGCGTTTCGCCCGCCCGCTGAAGATAATGATGGACGGCAAGCGTCAGGAAGGTGCCGTGCTGAGGCGTTAGCGTCCGAAGTACTTGTCGGCAAGATAAGCCGAAAGCGGCTCCTTGTACATATCGCCTATGGGCAGATATGTATCGGCATCCATCACGATGCGGTTCTTGGTCACTTCCTGCACATGACGCATATTGACTATGTAAGAACGGTGTATGCGCAGGAAGTGGCTGGGCAACCGCTCTTCCATCTTCTTCATACTGAACAGCATGATGATGGGGCGCTGGCCCTCGATGTGCACCTTCAGATATTCGGACATTCCCTCAATGTAGCGTATGTCGGCAATGTTGACACGAACCACACGGTGCTCGGTCTTGAGGAATATCGACTCGTCGTCGGCAGGGACAGCACTGTGAGCTGCGGGGCTTGCGTCTGTAGCTGACGGGGCAGGGCTGTTGTCGGCAGCGTTGTTGTCGGCAGATTCGGCAACAGTAGGGTTTTCGAGTTCGAAGCGATGCTTCACACGCATGGCGGCACGCTTGAAGTCGTCGAGACCGAAAGGCTTGAGCAGATAGTCGACAGCATCAACCTTGAATCCGTCGACGGCATACTCCGAATAGGCAGTGGTGAACACTACGAGCGGTGGAGCTGCGAGCGAGCGCACGAAGTCCATGCCATTCATGTCGGGCATATTGATATCGACAAATATGGCGTCAATCCTTTCGTTGTTGATAATGTCGCGTGCCTCGATGGCACTCTGACATTCGGCTACCAAATCGAGAAACGGTATTTTCTTTACGTAAGCGGCGAGCTGCTGCAATGCCAGCGGCTCGTCGTCGATTACTAATGTTTTTATCATTGTGTGAGCGGAATTTCTAATTTCACTGTGTAAGTATCTTCTTCCTCTTTAATGTCGAGGGTGTAATCGTTGGGGAAGAGCAGGTCGAGTCGGCGGCGCACATTGCTGAGGCCTACGCCACCCTTCATGTTTTCGTCATGTTTTATTTCGGGACGGCTGTTGCGGCAACTGAACAGCAGGCGGTCGGCATGAGGCTGCAGGCTGATTTCGACGAACGACTTGGTGCGATAGCTGATGCCGTGCTTGAAGGCATTCTCAACGAAGATGACGAGCAGAAGCGGTGGCAGCATGCTGTCGGGCAATACGTCGGGCGCATCAAGACTGATGCTCACATTGCCCGTATTATAGCGCATGGACATAAGCTGAACGTAGTTGCGTAGAAACTGCACCTCGCGCGAGAGTGGTGTGAGCTTGTTGTTTCCCTCATACAATACGTAGCGCATCAGTTTCGACAGTTCCACAATCGATGCCTTGGCACGCTCGGGGTCGATGTCGACAAGGGCGTGGATGTTGTTGAGGGTGTTCATGAAGAAGTGGGGGTTGACCTGATACTTCAGGTATTGCAGCTGACGTTCCAGGGCGTGCTTTTCAATCTGCGTTAGCGCCTCGGTGGCTTCCTGCGATCGGAAGTAGAGCTTCACGCCGAGGTTCATGCCCATGAGCAGCAGTCCGCCGAACACAGCCACCATCTCGCCCGGACCGAACAGTGGCATCGGACTGAACAGACGCATCTCAGGCTTGCGTCGCTCGGGGTCGTTGGAGTAGGGGCGGTCGTATTCGCATTCGGGGCATTCCTTGTCAGTGTTGCATTGTTTGCATTCGGTGGGGGGAAGAGACTTGGGATGACGCATGCGATGATCGGGGCGCATGACGTATAGTGTGCACATCGTTATGGCAAGCAGAGACATTGCCAACGCTGTGTAGAGCCATGTGCGTCGCTTGATAATCAGTATGGGCGCAAGCAGAAAATTGTGTATAGAGAACAGCACGACCCACACGGTGTTGAACTTCCATGCGTTGAGAATCTCCTCCCACGAGAAATCAATATGCGGATTGGTCGACATACGCATGTACATGCTCATCACCGGCGAAAGGTACAATACTATCCACAACAAGGTGTATATGATATGTTCCTTGCGATAGTTCATCTTGGTTGTTTTTAGTAGCGCAAAAGTATACATATTATATATGAGTTAGAAATTTATTCAACGAATGCATTTGTTTAGTCAGCATATAGCTAAATGACAAACGCCCTGTAAGTGCAAAAGCTTTGAATCATGATGCTTTTGCCCTTACAGGGCGTTAGGCTTGCAAATTATATATACCTTATATTATAAGGGCTTGATTAGATCTGGCCTACGCTGTGCAGATATTCGGCAATCTGAACAGCATTGAGGGCTGCACCCTTGCGAATCTGGTCGCCTGAGAGCCAGAATGTGAGGCCGCAGTCGTCGGCGAGGTCCTTGCGTATACGTCCAACGTATACGTCGTCCTTGCCGGCTGTCTCAAGTGGCATAGGATAAACGAGGTTGGCAGGATCGTCCTTCAGCGTACAGCCAGGAGCTGCAGCGATGGCCTTCTGAGCCTCCTCAACGCTGATTGGGCTTTCGGTCTCAATCCATACCGACTCAGAGTGTGAGCGCAATGAGCTTACGCGAACGCACATAGCCGAGCAGCGCACGTCGCTGTGCATGATCTTGCGAGTCTCGTTGAACATCTTCATCTCCTCCTTGGTATAGCCGTTGTCGGTGAACACGTCAATCTGAGGAATCACGTTGTATGCCAACTGATGGGGGAACTTGCTAACAGTGACAGGCTCGTTGTTGACGAGCTCCTTGTACTCCTGCTGCAACTCAGCCATAGCGGCTGCACCGGCACCGCTTGCGCTCTGGTAGCTGGCGATGTGGATGCGCTTGATGTGGCTCAGAGCCTCAAGCGGCTTGAGCACTACCACCATCATGATAGTTGTACAGTTAGGGTTGGCAATGATGTTGCGTGGACGGTTGAGGGCATCCTCGGCGTTGCACTCGGGTACTACCAAAGGCACATCGTCGCACATGCGGAATGCCGACGAGTTGTCGATCATGACTGCACCGTGCTTGGTGATGGTCTCGGCAAATTCCTTAGATGTGCCACCGCCAGCCGATGTGAAGGCTACGTCGATGTCCTTGAAGTCGTCGTTGTGCTGAAGGAGCTTCACTTCATACTCCTTGCCCTTAAATGTGTATTTCTTTCCGGCAGAACGCTCTGAGCCGAACAGCACAAGGTTGTCAATGGGAAAATCTCTCTCTGCGAGTATGCGGAGGAACTCCTGTCCTACAGCTCCGCTCGCTCCAACAATTGCTACATTCATGTCTTGTATGTTTATTTGTTTGTTAACTAATTCCTGAAATTGGTTGCAAAGTTACAACTTTTATTATTAATAAGTTACAATTGTGAGTGAATTATAATGCAAAATTGCGTGATTTTGTCATTCCTGACGCTTTGGGGCGATACTTTGTGTTTCGTATGGCTTGTCATTTGCCCTAAACGTCTATTGTTCAATACGTCAGATTTTATTTTTATAAAACGTTACATATTTCTATAAAAGGAAAAAACAGATATAAAAACAGAAATCTATAATGTTCTTTTTTACGCAAAAATGACTATCTTTGCAGTTGAAAAGGAACTTGAAATAGAATAACGCGTATAAGGGAGGAACATATATGAATATCAATAGCAATTCGGAACAAAAGGTTGACCTTGACTATATTCTCGACAAAGGTGTGGCAGACTATTCGGATGGTGACATCGTGATATTCGAGCGAATAGGAGACAAGTCGCTGAACGGCTCAGTAAAACTCGACATGATTATGTTGGCTTACTGTGTCAAGGGACGTATGCAGGTAGACGTCAACGGCAAGACATACACTGCCAAGGCTGGCGAGGTGATGATAGGGCTGCCCAACAACGTGTACAGCAACTATATGATTTCGCCCGACTTCGAGTCGAAGATATTAGGCCTGTCGTATGCTGCTGCCGAGCGTAACATGCGCATCAACCGCGACGTGCTCGACCTTATAGGATATGTTGCCACCAATCCCGTTATAAGCCTTGATGACGAACGTCAGGCTCTTATCACGAAGTATTACTCTATAATAGTGCATAAGATAAAGTCGCCGCACGGCTATTTCCACAAGGAGATTATGCACAGCCTGTTCCAGTGTGCCATATACGAGCTGTTTGCCATCATTGCTCCATATGTGCAATACTCGCACGACGGTGGCGAGACGAAACAGGCGAATCTGCTGTTCCGTAAGTTTGCCGACCTGCTGTCTGCCAATGAGGGTAAGGTGCGCTCGGTGAAGCGTTATGCCGACGAACTGTGCATAACGCCTAAGTATCTGTCGTTCGTGTCGAAGACGGTGACGGGCAAGACGGCGCTTGAATGGATTCATCAGTCGACGGTGAAGAACATTGAGCGCTATCTGAGCCACTCGAATATGTCGATAAAGGAGATTGCCGATATTCTGGAATTTCCCAATCTGTCGTTCTTCGGAAAATTCACAAAGAGTCATCTCGGAGTGTCGCCAACAGAATACCGTAGGCAGCAGAGCATGAAGAATAAGAATTTGTAGAGAATTGAGAGTTGAAAGTTGAGAATTGAGAGTTATGATATGTTATATGTATTATATATAACATTGTAATTACGATGTTTTACAAAGGTAATCATAACTCTCAACTCTCAATTCTCAACTCTCAACTTATTGAAAGCCCCATTTCCTTCGCCTTCTCTACGAGCAGTTGCATAAGCGGTTCGCGCTCGTTGGGCACCCTATTGTCGAGCACAGCATCCTTAAGATATTGTTTAAGGAGTCCCACTTCGCGGCAGGGCTGCATATTGAACATCTGCATTATTTCGTTGCCGTCGATAACGGGCTGCAGCAATCGCTTGTAGTCGCGCTCCTTCAGGTCGGCAAGCTTCACACGTACCATACGGAAGTTTTCGGCAAACTGCTTCTTGCGCACTTCATTCTTCGACGTGATGTCAGCCTCGCAGAGCGTCATGAGGTCGTCGATGTCGTCGCCGGCATCGTTCATCAGTCGGCGTACTGCCGAATCAGTCACCTCATCATCGGCAATTGCGATGGGGCGCATGTGCAGGTCGACAAGCTTTTCAACGTATTTCATCTTAGCGTCCATAGGCAGCTTCATACGACGGAAGATGCCCGGAATCATCTTTGCACCAAGATAGTTGTGATTGTGGAATGTCCAACCGATGGCAGGTTCCCAACGCTTCGACTTAGGTTTGCCGATGTCGTGGAACAGTGCAGCCCAACGCAGCCAAAGGTTGTCGCTATGCTTAGCCACGTTGTCGACAACCTCAAGCGTATGGTAGAAGTTGTTCTTGTGGGCGCGGCCGTTGCGGGTCTCCACTACGTCGAGAGCCGAGAGTTCGGGAATGATGAGCTGCAGGAGTCCGCAGCGCTGCAACTCCACGAAGCCACGGCTGGGCTGCGGCGTGCGCATAATCTTGTTGAGCTCGTCGGCAATGCGCTCGCCGCTTACAATCTTAATACGTTCGGCGTTGCGTCCGAGAGCCTCGAAGGTCTCGTCGTCGATGTAGAAGCGCAGCTGGGCTGAGAATCGCACGCAGCGCATCATGCGCAACGGGTCGTCGGAGAAGGTGATGTCGGGATCGAGCGGAGTGCGTATGATACCGTCTTCAAGGTCGTAAATGCCGTCAAAGGGGTCGACCAGTTCGCCGAAGCGGTCGTGGTTGAGGCATACAGCCATGGCATTGATGGTGAAGTCGCGGCGGTTCTGGTCGTCTTCCAGAGTGCCGTCTTCGACTATAGGCTTGCGCGACGAGCGGTCGTAGCTCTCGCGACGAGCACCAACAAACTCCACTTCGGTGTCGTGATACTTCACCTGCGCCGTGCCGAAGTTGCGATATACGGCAAGATGGGCGCGCCATCTGCCCGTCTTCGGGTTCTTGCCTAATTTGTGTTGCAGTGCTGTAGCCACCTCGATGCCGCTACCCACAACCACCACGTCGATGTCGTTGGTGGGGCGTTCGAGGAAGATGTCACGCACATATCCGCCTACGAGATAGCACTCGACTCCAAGTTCGTCGGCAACCTCGCCTATGCGGTGAAAAATATTCTTGTCAAGGATTTGTGCCAGTTCGGCATCAGTGTATAATTTCATTCTCTTGTTTGGTTTCGTATTGCAAAATTACACATTTTTACCCGAAATTTATCTCTAACCACCTATAATTGTATTATTATGTACATAATTAGGATATACGATACTTAATAATTCGAAAATTATGTCTAATTTTGCAATAACATTTTTTTTTAACAAACAAACAAATCAATGAAAGCCAACAAAATGACTCTCGTGATGGCTATCCTCGCCATCATGTTCATTGCCCCGGCCAAGGCCAAAGCACAGGTAAACGCACAGCTGTTTTATGATTTCGGCACTGACCGCAAGTTCGCAACCCTCACACTTGAGATGTTCAAGCAGGACAAGTGGGGTAACACCTATTTCTTCATCGACCACGACTTCAACTACGACCAGCACGTAGCAGGTCCTAACTTGGCTCCTGGTGGTACATACTTCGAGATAGCACGCTGCCTCAACTTCTGGCAGAACTCAGCTATCAAGAACCTCTCGCTTCACGTAGAGTACAACGGTGGTATCACTGCCTCATATCCTATCAACAACGCATGGCTCGTAGGTGTCGACTACTTCATGCACAGTAAGGACTTCAAGAACACCCTCAACCTCAAGGCTCTCTACAAGAACATCAAGAAGAAGGACTCTGACGTGCCTATGCAGTTTACAGCAGTATGGGCTATGAACGACCTCTTTGGTGTGAAGGGATTGAAGTTTGACGGATTTGCCGACTTCTGGTGGGAAGACCACGCTGTTGACTTCCGCGAGGACGGTTCATGCGACATGAAGTCGACCGTGTTCATCACCGAGCCACAGCTCTGGTATAACGTTGGTCAGCACTTCGGCGTAGACAACCTCAGCCTCGGTACAGAGATTGAGCTGTCTAACAACTTCGGATCTACTGGCGGTTTCAAGTGCCGTCCTTGCCTTGGCGTAAAGTGGGACTTCTAAGCCTAAAAAGTAAAAAGGTAAAGAAGTAAAAAAGTAAAAAGGTAAAAAAGTAAAAGAGTAAAAAGGTTTTTAAAAACAATAAGACTATGCTTTCAAAACTCTTTGGCTTCGACCCCAAGAAGCACAACATCCGCACTGAGATTATGGCTGGTGTGACCACATTCCTCACCATGGCATACATTCTCGCTGTCAACCCGAGCATCTTCTCCAACCTTGCATCGCAGGGTATGGACACCAATGCCGTGTTCACATCAACAGCCTTGGCTGCTATCGTCGGTACACTCGTAATGTCGATCTACGCCAAGAAGCCTTTCGGACTTGCCCCGGGTATGGGACTGAACGCCTTCTTCGTGTTTACTGTATGTCTCACTATGGGCTACTCATGGCAGTTTGCGCTGACCGCCATCCTCATTGAGGGATTCCTCTTTGTGCTGATGACCGTAACGAAGATACGTACACTCATCGTAGACGCCATTCCGGCTACGCTCAAGCGTGCCATCGGTGCTGGTATCGGATTGTTCATCGCCTTCATCGGACTCAAGAACGCCGGCATCATCGTTGAGAACTCAGCCACATTCGTGACCATCGGCAAACTGACAGGCGGCTCTGCACTACTCGGCATCATTGGCATAATCCTCACCTCGGTGCTCGTAATCAAGAAGGTGCCGGGCTCGTTGCTCATCGGTATTCTTGGCACAGCGCTCATCGGTATTCCTATGGGTATCACCAACTTCAACGGCATCATTGACACTCCGCCGTCGATTGCGCCTATATTCTGTAAGTTCGAATTCCACCATATCTTTACTATCGATATGCTTATCGTGGTGTTCACATTCCTCTTCATCGACATGTTCGACACCATGGGTACGCTCGTAGGCGTATGCACCAAGGCGGGAATGATGCAGAAGGACGGTCGCATTCCTGGACTGAACAAGGCTTTTATGGCTGATGCCATTGCCACTATGACCGGCGCTTGCCTCGGTGCCAGCACCACTACAACATACGTAGAGAGTGCATCGGGCGTTGCTCAGGGCGGTCGTACCGGATTGACAGCCTTCGCTACAGCCATGTGCTTTGTCATAGCGCTGTTCTTCGCTCCGATATTCCTCTCTATTCCGGCTGCAGCCACAACACCGGTTCTTGTAATCGTGGGTCTGTTCATGCTGTCGCCAATCAAGGATATCGATCTCGACAACTTTGCTGAGTCTATCCCGGCATTCATCACCATCATCATGATGCCTCTGACTTACAGCATATCTGACGGTATTCTGTGCGGTGTTATCTCTTATGTTGCCATCAACGTAATCTGCGGCAACTTCAAGAAACTCAACATCACGCTGTATATATTGGCAGTGCTGTTTGTGATGAAGTACATTTTCATCTAATAAAAAAATAGAGAATCTCAATAGTTGAGAGTTGAGAGTTGAAAGTTGAGAGTTGAAAGTTGAGAATTGAGAGTTATGATTACCTTTTTAAAACATCGTAATCACGATGATATTGTATATAACATATCATAACTCTCAATTCTCAACTTTCAACTCTCAATTTTTAATTAATTGAGCAATTGCTCAATTTCCTTCACCATCGGCGCAGCCAAAGCTCGCTTGCTGGCGGGCACTGCTTGCGGTGTGAACTTCTTGACCATTTTGTTCAACTTCTGCAACTTTGCCTTTTGTCCGGTGCGTGTATATTCCTTGCGCAGCTGAACAATCTTCTCGCAAATCTGCAGACCCTCTATCAGTCGCTCGAAACGAATGCTCGAACGCGGACCGGGATAGATGCAATAGGTGTCGCCGGCTGCCCATGAGCGGAAACGAGAGTCGCGCAGCGGGTCGCGTGTCCAACTGTTGTACGACCAACGCAGGTAGCCGTCGTAGTCGCCGCCCAATGCGTGCACAGCCATCCATGCCGCTTCGGCAGGTGGCGAGAAGGTGAATGTATTGGGAAATCCCTCGGTGCAGCAAGTGTAGTAGGTGCTAATCTTGCCCTCGGCGCGACGACGGGCGAGCACATCCTGCGGGAAATCGTGACCGTAAGCTATACAATAATAATACAGGTCGCGCTCAATCTCCTCGTGATAGATGCCGGCGAGCGAGATTTTGTAGTCCTTGTCGGCATCCTTTATCACCTTTATCGCAGCCTGCATGTCCTTCATCGGGCGCTCGTCCATGGCTATGCAAGTCTTGTCAAACCATCCCTTCTGGCGCAGATGCTTGGCAAAGTCGCGCAGGAACGTGCCCCAGTATTCGGTGTAGGCAGCCTCGCCGGGCTTAGCCTTGACAAACTGTATGCGATTGGTAGCCTCGTCGTAGTAGTCGAAGCGCAAGTCCCACGGAATCATTGTGTAGCAGGCGATGAGCCGGTTGATGCCGACATCGTTCATCATGAAGTCGACATATCGGTCGAAGACGGCATAATCGAACGTCCACGAGCCGTCGATGTGCTTGATGCGTGTCACCATCGAGTCGTAATGGTCTTCGGTCTGTCCGTTCCACGGCTTGTGCATGATGCTCGTGGTGATGCTGTACTGTCCGGCATCGGCAAGCATCTTCATTATGGGGCGCATCGCGTCGAAGTGTTCCTTGCTCCACAGCGGCACCTTATAGTATCGGGCTACGGCGTAGGGGTTCTGCCAGAGGTCGAGGTTGGTGGTCCACTGCTGCGGTGAGGGCAGCGTGCGGTTGATGACCTGCAACTTGAGTTGCAACGTCTGCGGCTTCATGTTCTTGCCGCTCACGGTAATCTGTGCGGTGTAATTGCCGGGCTTTGCATCCTGCGGCACCCACACGTTTGCCCATATAGGCTGCGTGGTGTTGCGGCGCACGGGCAATGTCTTGTTGATGTCGAGCACATCAGCCACTACCGATGAGTCCCAGTCGGCAGGATTGCGATAGCCGCATCCGCTGCCGTCCTTGTTGAGTTCGTCGGTCATGACGTAGCGCACGAAGTTGGTGCGTATGGCTGATGCCGGGATGACAGCCTTGCCCGAGCGTAGGTCGGTGACAGATATCTGCACGTCGTCGAGATTGACATTGGTCCAGAGCACAGCTTGGGCGTTGACACGTTCGCCACGCCATGCCTTTAGGCTGACTGCCTTCTGCGTCTTCACCTTCGGAATGTCGAGGCGGCGGTAGCGTGTGTCGATTGATGCCCAGCTCAATTGTGTGGGCTGAGCGAGCTTAGCCCATGCAGCATCGGAGTCGTGCGGCTTGGTGTCGGTCAGTTCTTCGTAATGGCCGAGTGGGAAGATGTCGGCTGGCTGACTGCTCTGTGCGTTGGCAGTGAGCGCTGTCATGGCAACAGCGCACAATGCAACCGAAAGTCTGTTTTTATTCATTATTGATTGGTTTTAGTGATTGTTTATGATTGTCGGCTATTGGTGTGTAAGCTTGCAAAATCAGCTATACGCTTACAAAGTTAGCCTTTTCTGATGATATTTCGATGGTTTTAAATCTAAAATACCAAATTAAGACTATTGCAAGAATGACGATAGTTTTGTAATTTTGCGGAATTAACGCTTTAAGAAAACAGAAATACTGATATGGATAATAACAAAGAGATGGCTCAGCATAGCTGTGCTGAGTCGCAGAACTTCTGGTTGTGGCTCGGAGCACTCGTCATCGGTACGGTGCTCGGAATGCTTGGTGTGGGATGGATTGACAGTGCCACCAACTTCGTGGCTACCATTTACACCCGCCTTTTTCAGTTTGTGGCTATACCTACTATAGCCCTTGCCGTCACCACTACGCTCGCACGATTCGGCACGCAGAAAGATACAGGACGCATATTCCGCCACACGCTGACCTACACGCTGCTCACTACGGTGGCTGCAGCTGCCGTGGGCATGCTGCTGTACCGGATTATCTCGCCCGACAATCTGCCGCTTGAGGCTATTCAGGGCGACACGGGCATTGACTCGGTGAAGCAGGAACTTGGCGACGCCTCATACATGGACTATATCATTGGCATTGTGCCCGACAATGTGCTGCGCCCGCTGGTTGAGGGCAATGTGCTCTCGCTGCTGCTCATAGCTGTGGCTGTGGGCATTGCCCTGGCACGTATGCCCGAGACTGACAGCAAGCGCACGCTGATGAACGGTCTCTACGGATTGCAGAACCTTGTGTCTACACTCATCCACTGGCTCATCGACATTCTGCCTATAGGCATCGTGGCGTTTGCAGCACAGCTGTCGGCTGAGGTTACTGCAGGCACCGTAGTAACGTCGATAGGCAAGTATGTGGCTGTGATATTGGGTGGCAATCTGTTGCAGTTCTGCGTGGTGTTGCCGCTGTTCCTCATGGCTCGCGGACTGAATCCTATACGCGTGGCTCGTGCCATGACTCCTGCTGTACTTATGGCATTGTTCACCAAGAGTTCGGCGGCTACGCTGCCCGTCACCATTCAGAGCGCCGAGGAGCGTCTGGGTGTGGACAGTCGTGTGGCACGCTTCGTACTGCCCATCTGCACTACTATAAATATGAACGGATGTGCAGCGTTCATATTCGTCACATCGCTGTTCGTAATGCAGAATGGCGGGGTCGAGATTACATGGGGCACAATGATTATGTGGCTCTTCATATCGGTGATAGCAGCCATCGGCAACGCCGGAGTGCCTATGGGATGCTACTTCCTTACACTCTCGTTGATGTCGGGCGTTGGCGCACCGATAGCCATTATGGGCATCATCCTGCCCGTATTCACCGTGCTCGACATGATTGAGACAGCCGAGAATGTGTGGTCGGACTCGTGTGTTGCGGCTATGACCGACCGAGATGTCCGAAACGCCAGCCCACGCCAAGCATAAGGTGCTTGGGCCGGTGGAAGTCGTTGAGGCAGTAGCCTATGTGCAGCAGGAAGCGGCGCGAAAGGTTCAGCTTCAATGCTAACAGTTCGTATATGCCGTGGAAGTCGTCGGTAGCGTTGACGAAGTTGCTGCCTATGCCGAAGTTGATGGCAAAATAGGGCATGCAGAACTCTACACGTGCCGACGCTCCGAGTGCCATCTGGCGCCACACCGACTCTGGCGCTACACCATCAAGGTCGACGTTGGCGCCACGGTCGTAGGTGCCGTCGAGCGATAAGCCTGCCTTCAGCCAGTGGTTGAAGCGGTACATCGGATTGAAGTTGAATCCTGCCACGGCATACGTTCCGGGTAAGATGTAAGCTTCGCCATCGCTCGTATAGTAGCCACGCTGATGCCATGCGCCATATAATATAAGGTCGTAGGTGATGTCGTGGCTCACGGCTGGCATGGCTTCGTGACGATAGAGTAGGCGAGGCGAGTGGCGGTTGATGTAATAGGCGGCACCTATGCGCAGAGCTGCTGTATTGAGGCCCAGATTGGGAAACTGCGTGTTGCCGTTGGAGTAGTGGGTCACGTTGAGTCCGAAGTTGAGGTCGACATGGCGCGAGGCTATCCAGCGCAGATACAGGTCGAACCCGATATATGCCGTAACGCTCGACCCGATGAGCTTGTTATCGGGATTGTCAATCTCGTCGTACGGATTCCATCCGAAAGTAAGGCCGAGATTCCACTCGTAGTTGAGCGCCAGTCGATTGCTCAGACTGGCTATGCGTGCGCCTTGCAACAGAAATACCGACACAGGATTGCCCAACTGCGGATTGAACTCGTTCCAGCCGATGCCAATGCCTTGATAAGCGTCGCGATAGATGCGTGCCTGCTCGCTGCCCTCGGGAGCCGAGAAGGCATACTTAAGGTAATAGCCCATATCGTGGTTCATGGTGCGCACTTCGGGATTCTTGCCACGCAGAAAGTCGTTGGTATGCAGAATGGCGCCCGGACGATAGTCGAACATTAATTGATGTACGAAGTGGCGGGTGGCTGACGAGTCGGAAAGCTCCGGCTCGGTTTGTGCCGACATGGGCAGGGCTAAAAGCGCAAGCAAAGCCCATAATATATAATAAGGTGTTGTTTTCATTTCACGATACTTTATTTCTGTACTCACGTGAATATCTTTCTCACGTGAGTAATATAATTGCAAAAGTAAGTATTTTATATCGTTTTGCAAAAAATGTCATATAAATTTTTCCTTTTTTCGCTTCTGTGCCATATTGACAGGCTTTTGACCCCGTGAAATGTCAGTACGAACTTAGCATTCTGAGTTTTGGCACACCATTTGTATATTATACGGCGAACGCAGTCGTAGTGCTGCTGTTCAGCATACAAATATTAATCACGAAATAAAAATAAAAAAAGATACATTATGGGAAAGATTATTGGAATCGACTTAGGTACTACAAACTCATGTGTTGCCGTTTTTGAGGGCAACGAACCTGTAGTAATCGCCAACAGCGAAGGCAAGCGCACAACTCCTTCAATCGTTGGATTCGTAAAGGACGGTGAGCGTAAGGTAGGCGACCCTGCAAAGCGTCAGGCTATCACAAACCCGAAGAACACCGTATATTCTATCAAGCGCTTCATGGGTGAGACCTATGAGCAGTGCGCTAAGGAGGTTACGCGCGTTCCGTTCAGCGTAGTTAACGAAGGTGGCTACCCACGCGTTGACATCGACGGCCGCAAGTATACTCCGCAGGAAATCTCAGCTATGGTGCTTCAGAAGATGAAGAAGACCGCTGAGGACTATCTCGGTCAGGAGGTAACTGACGCAGTTATCACTGTTCCTGCTTACTTCTCTGACTCACAGCGTCAGGCTACTAAGGAGGCAGGTCAGATTGCTGGTCTTAACGTTCGCCGTATCGTGAACGAGCCTACTGCCGCAGCTCTTGCTTACGGTGTAGACAAGGCCAACAAGGACATGAAGATTGCCGTATTCGACCTCGGTGGCGGTACATTCGATATCTCAATCCTCGAGTTCGGTGGTGGTGTGTTTGAGGTACTTTCTACCAACGGTGACACTCACCTCGGTGGCGACGACTTCGATCAGGTAATCATCGACTGGCTCGTACAGGGCTTCAAGGCCGACGAGGGCATCGACCTCTCTAAGGATCCGATGGCTATGCAGCGCTTGAAGGAGGCTGCCGAGAAGGCTAAGATCGAGTTGTCAAGCACAACTTCTACAGAAATCAACCTTCCGTATATCTCAGCCGAGGGTGGTGTGCCAAAGCACTTGGTTAAGACTCTGACTCGTTCACAGTTCGAGCAGTTGGCTCACAACCTCATCCAGGCTTGCCTCGTACCTTGCCAGAACGCTATCCGCGACGCAAAGCTCCAGACTTCAGATATCGACGAGGTTATCCTCGTAGGTGGTTCAAGCCGTATACCTGCTGTTCAGACTCTCGTTAAGAACTACTTCGGCAAGGAGCCTTCAAAGGGTGTTAACCCTGATGAGGTGGTAGCCGTAGGTGCTTCTATCCAGGGCGCTATCCTCAACAAGGAGAGCGGCGTAGGCGACATCGTATTGCTCGACGTTACTCCGCTTACTCTTGGTATCGAGACAATGGGTGGCGTAATGACAAAGCTTATCGATGCTAACACAACTATCCCTGCAAAGAAGAGCGAGGTATTCTCAACAGCTGTCGACAACCAGACTGCCGTAACTATCCACGTACTCCAGGGTGAGCGTCCGATGGCTTCACAGAACAAGTCAATCGGTCAGTTCAACCTTGAGGGCATCGCTCCGGCTCGCCGTGGTGTTCCTCAGATTGAGGTTACATTCGACATCGACGCCAACGGTATCCTCAATGTATCGGCTAAGGATAAGGCTACAGGCAAGGAGCAGGCCATCCGCATCGAGGCTTCTTCAGGCTTGAGCAAGGAGGAAATCGAGCGCATGAAGGCTGAGGCTGAGCAGAACGCTGCTTCGGACAAGGCTGAACGCGAGAAGATTGACAAGCTCAACCAGGCTGACTCAATGATCTTCACCACCGAGAACTTCCTTAAGGACAACGGTGACAAGATTCCTGCTGACAAGAAGCCGGGCATCGAGCAGGCTCTCCAGCAGCTCAAGGACGCTCACAAGGCAGCCGACGTTGCAGCTATCGACTCTGCCATCGCCAACCTCAACAACGTTATGCAGGCAGCTTCTGCACAGATGTATCAGGGTGGCGCACAGCCGGGCGCAGGTGCTCAGGCAGGTGCTGGCGCACAGCAGCAGCAGGCTGGTGGCGACGCTAAGAGCGACGAGACAATCCAGGATGCTGACTTCGAGGAGGTCAAGTAATCAATCACTGTTAAAGCAGACATTCTGAACAAGAATAAACAATAAGGCGTACAACTGAAATCATAATGATTTTGGTTGTACGCCTTTTTTTATTGCATTATGTTCTTTATTGTCTTCTTCGAACCAACCTGATGCTTGGATTATCGGGTGAGCCGTTATTTGAAAGTAGAATAGGGGATGTATAAAAAAAAACTCCCACCGAAGCGGGAGTATAGGTTTAACACCTTCGGCAATTGCCTTATTGTGATAAGATGTAGGAAATCTTATATTCTGATGCAAATATATAACAGATAATTTGTCTGTCCAAATTATTAGCTGTACTTTTATGGATTATTAATGATTGACTAAACAATAATTATACTTGTATGGCAAAAATATTAGGAATCGATACTGGAACAAATAGCCTTGGATGGGCTATTGTTGAAAAGACGGAAGATAATTATAATCTGCTTGATAAAGGCGTGAATATATTTCAAGAAGGAGTCAAAAAAAATGAGAAAGGCAAAGAATCATCAAAGGCAGCAGAACGTACAAAACATAGGTCTGCACGTGTCGGATATTACCGTAGGAAATTGCGCAAGATACGTTTGCTTCGCATATTAAGTGACAATCATTTGTGTCCTCCTCTTTCACAAGAAGAACTTTCAACATGGCGACTAAAGAAAGTATATCCAAAGAATGAATTGTTCATGCAATGGCAACGTACTGATGACGATACAGAGAAGACTCCGTATGCATATAGACACAAATGTCTTCATGAGAAATTGGATTTGTCCGACATTACCGATAGATACATTTTAGGTAGAGCTTTTTATCATATCATTCAGCGTCGTGGTTTCTTGAGTAACAGAAAAGAGCAAGGTGGAGATGATTCTGGCAAAGTAAAGGAAGGTATCAGTACCCTTACTCAGGAAATGAACGAAGCCGGTTATGAATACCTAGGCGACTATTTCTATGCTCTTTATAATAAGGGAGAGAAAATCCGCAAGCATTATACTGCACGTAATGAACATTTTCTTTCCGAGTTTAAGGCTATATGTGATAAGCAAGACTTGGAAAAAGAACTCGGGTTGGAAGTAGTACGTAATATTGAAAAGGCCATTTTTGACCAAAGACCTTTAAAGTCGCAAAAGGGCCAAGTTGGGAAGTGTGTGTTTGAGAAGAACAAGACAAAATGTCCTTCTTCACATCCCATGTACGAAGAGTTTAGAATGCTCACATTCATCAATAACATTAAGATCAAAACTCCTAATGATGATGTATTACGCCCTCTTAATGCGGGGGAGCGTGAAAGCGTTATGTCTTTATTCTTTCGCAAGTCGAAGAAACAATTTGATTTTGAGGATATAGCCAAGAAGTTGGCACCAAAGAAGATGTATGGTTTCTACAAAAAAGAAGAAGATGCAGAAATGCCTTTCCTGTTCAATTATCCAATGGATACATCTGTTTCAGGCTGTCCTGTTACAGCTGCCCTTAAAGATGTATTTGGAGCTGATTGGATAGATGCTATTTGTGAAACATACACATTAGGCGAGGGTAAAAGTCGATTTGATATAGTAAACGATGTTTGGCATGTTTTGTATTTCTATTCAGACAAAGACAAACTTGCCGAGTTTGCTATAAACCGCCTGCAATTATCCGAAGATGAAGCAAAGAGATTTAGTGAGATTTCTTTGCCGGCTGATTATGCCTCATTAAGCCTTAAGGCTATCTGCAAGATTCTTCCTTATCTAAGAAGAGGATTGATATACTCTCATGCTGTATTTTTTGGTAACTTATGCGAAGTCATGCCCAATTACGAGTGGAGTATAAAAGAAATGCGTGATGCTATTATCGACAATATCATCATGGAGATGGATAGATATGATACCAAAGATAAACGCACATTTGAGGTATGCATTAAAGAGTATTTGAAAAAGCAATATAATATTTCTGATGAGAGTCTGAAGAAGTTGTATCACCCTTCTATGATTGAGACATATCCAAGGGTTCAATACACTAACGAGTATGGTGTTTATCAACTTGGTTCACCAAGAATAGATCGTGTTCGCAATCCTATGGCTATGCGCTCTATGTTCAGATTGCGTAAATTAGTGAACCGCTTGCTTGCAGAAGGAAAGATTGATCAAGACACCGAGATACATATTGAGTTTGCACGTGAACTGAATGATGCCAACAAACGAAATGCCATTGCTTTATTCGTAAAAGAGAACCAAAGCGCCAATGAAGAAGCTCGAAAGAAAATCATAGCTCTGTTCAAGAAAGAGACAGGAAAGAATATAGAACCTACAGACAAAGATATATTGAAATATGTTCTTTGGGAAGAGCAGAATCACATATGTCTTTATACGGGAAAGCAGATACGAATATCTGATTTTATAGGAGCAAATCCGAAGTTCGATATTGAGCACACTATACCTCGTAGTGTTGGTGGTGATAGTACTAAGATGAACTTGACGCTTTGTGACAGCCGTTTCAATAGAGATGTTAAGAAAACCAAGCTGCCCGTAGATTTGTCAAACCATGAAGAGATTATGGAGCGTATTAATGATTGGAAGAAGAAATACGAAACTCTTGACTTTCAAATACGCAAACAAAAAAAACTGTCAAAGGGAGCGACAACAAAAGAGAAGAAGGATGATATAATAAGCAAACGTCATCTTCTGGAACTTCGTCGTGATTATTGGCGTGGTAAGTATGAGCGTTTCACAATGGAATGTGTACCTGAAGGATTTAGCCGTCGTCAAGGTACTGACATTAGTGTGATTTCTAAGTATGCCCGTCTTTACTTGAAGTCACTATTCAATCGTGTCTATACCGTAAAAGGCATAGCAACTTCAGACTTTAGAAAAATCTGGGGAATACAAGACATCTATAGCAAGAAAGAACGTGTCAATCATGTACATCATTGCATAGATGCCGTTGTCATTGCATGTATTGGCTTAGATGAATATAATAAGTTGGGCGCATACTATCATGACGAAGAGAATAACAAATGGTATGGTATGTCGAAGGCAACTTTCAAAAAGCCATGGGCCACATTTGTAGAGGATATAAAGAAGATACAAGACGAAATTTTGGTATATCATTACACTCCCGACAACATGCCGAAGCAAGGACGCAGAAGAATAAAGATTGATGGCAAGAAGGTTCTTTGCAAAGGTGATGCAGCAAGAGGCTCTTTGCATAATGACACTTATTATGGCGCTATTGAAAATGACGGGGCTGTTAAGTATGTAAAGCGTATAGACTTAGCATCGTTAAAAGAAGGCGATGTAAAGAACATTGTGGATGATACGGTTAGGGAAATCATTGAAGCTGCCATAAAGGATAAAGGCTTTAAGGATGCGATGGCAAGCACAATATGGATGAATGAGGAAAAGCGGATACCAATTAAAAAGGTGAGATGCTTCACAAGCGTAAAAAATCCATTGATCTTTGAGAATCGCAAACCACGTGATGTTTCAGATAAAGAATATAAAAGAAACTATTATGTCACAACTGAGGGAAATTATATGATAGCATTATATGTTGGCTTGAAAACAAATGGAAAGAAAAAGACGTTTTATGAATTTGTGAATATAATGGAAGCGGCAAGATATTATAGAACTAGTAATGAAAAATCTATTGTTGGATATAATGTTGTTCCTCAAATAAAGAATGATTGTCATCTGGCGTACATTTTAAAAAAGGGAACTATGGTTATATTTTATAGGGAAACGGTAGATGAAGTATGGGAGTATTCTTCTGCAGATTTTGCAAAGAATCTATATTATGTATCCGTAATTGAATCAGATGGAAGAGTCACGTTTAAGCACCAACAGGAAGCAAGACAAGATAAAGAACTACCTCGAACAGCTTCAGAATCTATGGATATTAAACCTAAAATCAGAATAGGATTAGCAACAGCAAAAATCCTCGTTCAAGGTTACGACTTTGAGATAAATGAACTTGGTGAAATAAAAAGACTTAGATAATATGATAAAGCAGACATTATTCTTCTCGACTCAGGTTTGTCTCTCGCTAAAGAATTCGCAACTTGTGATTTCTTGGAAAGACAGTGACAACAAGGTAACGCGCCCTATAGAAGACATAGGGTGTGTTGTCCTGGAAAGTCAAATGATAAACATTACTTTGCCGTTGCTCAATGAGTTGGTGAAGAATAATGTTGCTGTCATTTTATGTGACAATAAAATGATGCCTACTGCAATGCTCCAAAGTTTGGATGCCAATACTACGCAATCTGAGAATATCAAGTCTCAGATTGCTGTTAGCGAACCGATGAAAAAACAAGTCTGGAAACAAATAATTGAGGCAAAGATCAAGAACCAATCAGCAGTCTTGGATACGTTTTGTAAAAACGGTAGCATTCTTAAACCTTTTTACGCTAACGTGAAAAGCGGTGATACCGACAATAGGGAAGGCATTGCAGCAAAAATATATTGGACACAACTGTTCGGTAAAGACTTTAAACGTGACAGGTGTGGAGATTCGCCAAATGTACTGCTTAATTATGGATATTCAATTTTGCGTGCTGCAACAGCACGAGCATTACTTGGTTCTGGATTGTTGCCTAATCTTGGTATATTCCATAAAAGCAGATACAATGCTTTTCCGCTTGCTGATGATGTAATGGAGCCTTATCGTCCTTATGTGGATTCAATAGTCTTTAATCTTTATTCAGACGGTATAACGGAATTAAACAAAGATTCCAAAATGGAGATAATGCGCCTTTTAAGCTGTGACGTAAATATAGGCAAGGTAATGCGCCCGCTACAGATAGCATTGACATTTACGACAGCATCTCTTGTTAAGTATTATGCTGGTGAAATTAAGAAAATATCTCTTCCCTTTATCTTATGACAGAATACAGACTTAATGCATATCATATTATGTGGTTATTTGTGTTTTTCGATTTGCCTGTTTCTACCAAAAAAGAAATGAAGGCTGCTGCACTTTTCCGTAAGAATTTGGAAAAAGACGGATTTTCCATGATGCAGTTTTCTGTTTACATTCGGCATTGTGCATCAAGAGAAAGTTTTGATGTACACGTGAAAAGGGTGAAGGCTTTATTGCCAGAAACAGGAAAGGTTAGCATCCTAAGTGTTACTGACAAGCAATATGGTGACATCTATAATTTCTGGGGCAAACCAAAGAGCATTAAAAAGAGTAAAATCACTCAGAAAGTTTTAGGTGCCCCAATTCAATTGGAATTTTTTTAGTACTTTTGTAGCGTAATAATTCTTACACGGCGATTTCTTATAACAAAACAAGAACTGTAAAATATTGGTTCGCTGCTATTTAGATGTTATAGGTTGTGGTTTGATGTAGGAATCAAAAGATATACAACAAATCGTCGAACGATGTATAGCGAGCCTTCAGTTGTGGTTTGATGTAGGAATCAAAAGATATACAACAAGGAATTTAACTTTACCCAAACAGATGTAGTTGTGGTTTGATGTAGGAATCAAAAGATATACAACTTAATTCTGATGATAGTCAGATGCAGTACAGTTGTGGTTTGATGTAGGAATCAAAAGATATACAACAGCTGCCTATAATATCGTACACCGTAAACTGTTGTGGTTTGATGTAGGAATCAAAAGATATACAACCCCTCAACTACTACACCGACGCACAGAACGTTGTGGTTTGATGTAGGAATCAAAAGATATACAACACACAGTCTAATATATCCGCGACAATCTCGGTTGTGGTTTGATGTAGGAATCAAAAGATATACAACAGGATTTAGCCGACCTTTTAGGCGTATCGGTTGTGGTTTGATGTAGGAATCAAAAGATATACAACCCAACTTTATCAGATGTAGCCGGCGGAGTTGTTGTGGTTTGATGTAGGAATCAAAAGATATACAACAGCCTCTCACCTACGGGGGCATCGTGGCCGTTGTGGTTTGATGTAGGAATCAAAAGATATACAACAGACCTTTTTTTGTTAGGTGGCATGTTCAGTTGTGGTTTGATGTAGGAATCAAAAGATATACAACTAAAGAGAAGCAAGATAGCGAACAGATTTTGTTGTGGTTTGATGTAGGAATCAAAAGATATACAACTTCTATCATTTCTCGTCTTATATGATTTTAGTTGTGGTTTGATGTAGGAATCAAAAGATATACAACTCTGCCTGCCTAAAGCACACCGAAGAACAGTTGTGGTTTGATGTAGGAATCAAAAGATATACAACTGTTCTTCACATCCTCGAAGTCCACGCCAGTTGTGGTTTGATGTAGGAATCAAAAGATATACAACCTGTAATATTTTATCTTTCCACCTTTCAAAGTTGTGGTTTGATGTAGAAATCAAAAGATATACAACATATTAATTCCATACAAGGGAAGTCAGCCGTTGTGGTTTGATGTAGGAATCAAAAGATATACAACCGTCGTGAGCGCTCTTAGCGTCCACAATCAGTTGTGGTTTGATGTAGGAATCAAAAGATATACAACTGGTTCAAATATCATTGAGTATGCATAAGCGTTGTGGTTTGATGTAGGAATCAAAAGATATACAACGTTTATGTTATCGTTCCAACAAAGGTATGGTTGTGGTTTGATGTAGGAATCAAAAGATATACAACGCAGTAGTCGAAAAGCTGGAGCGAGACGGGTTGTGGTTTGATGTAGGAATCAAAAGATATACAACAAAACCATGTGTTTATCTCCAATTCGGTATTAATATCTGGCCACGCTCGGCAAAAGCTATGGCACAAGCGTTGATGGCCCCTTGCTCTTCATCCACGGCTTGATAGCGTAGCTCGTCCACAATATCGTTCAGCCCTGCAATGTAATGGCTCATCATTGGCACTGCCATCAACGACAGCGCAGCACCGACATACATAAACCTAATCTTTGCCTTGTCGCTTATGGGCGATATGCCCACAAACAAGGCAAGAACGAGCGACAACGTGCAGAAGCAGAGTGCCAGTAATGCTGTTCCCATATTCTATTCTGTTTTTATTTCAAATCTACTTTATCATTCTTGAATTGAATGGAAAACAGATCAATTTAAATAAATGTTCTTGTCAGTCTATTTTATGTGTGTTTTTTCTCTGAAGGAAAGAAGAGGTGATCTTTGTCCAAGAAAACAGGATAAAATACAGATTCAATGATGTAACCTGCAAGTCTTGGTTTCTGTCCACCGATTCGTTGAATGGTTCCCCATGCAACCTCTCCCTCAATATGTTTTGGAATCTTGAACTGACTTTTTGTGGGAAATTTTCCATAGACCTTTAAAAGCTCTTTCTGTTCAGCTTCAGGTCTAGTACATGCACAAACATCAATAAACTTTCTAAGAAGTTTATCCAACATATTGCTCTCTTGCCATTTTTCAAGAGTTTGTCCAGGAGGACACTGGTTGAAGTCAAAGTCCTTGAAGTTGAATGATAACTTTGGTAGGTCATCCTTGACCTTTCGTTCGGTTCGTACGTTAGCAGTACGGCTGTCAGAAGCAGCTGTGCTTTTGAACTTATTATCAAACCTACTCTTCTTTTTTGCTGCCATACTCTTTAATAAACTTATCGATGTTACCGAAATAAGGAATGGCACCATAGCGTCCTAGCAGATAATCCTTAGAGAAAGACGCATCGTTTCGAACGCTGTTTGCCTGATTGATTTTGTATTCTACCAAGGAGTATAAATCAGATACGCCCTCAGAAGATTTCTCTGCGAACCATATTTGGTCACGACGAAGCAAATCCTTACGCAAGAGGTTCGTGTCGTGTGTGGTAATTATCAATTGTGCCCCCAAGACGTTCATCGTGCTATAGAATAGTTTAAGTAATTCAACAGACAGTTGCGTGTGGAGACTTGTGCCGAATTCATCAATGATGAGCACTCCGCCATTCTGAATGGTATCGAAGAATGGACCAAGGAGGGCAAACAGTTTGGTTGTTCCTAAAGACTCAAATTTGAAATTTAAGGATTCATTACCCACAACCTCACTGTCATTATAAGTAATGTTTAAAAAATAACTTCCGCAATTTTTTTGTTGCAGTTTATGCTTAGTTC
>OLGY01000481.1_pt1 | contig 27656 bp, 30 predicted proteins | sample 1605951 | NCBI WGS metagenome assembly OLGY01 (sample SAMN03283280) | human gut metagenome | biome: human-associated habitat; material: feces | host: Homo sapiens | place: Peru | collected 2012
TTAATTGAAGTTATATAAAAATTTTTTTGTGTTTTTAGCCTTTAAAAAAATTTTTATAAAAAAATATAAAAAATTTTACAATTATTTTTTTCAACTTGTTAAAACAAGTAGATATTATTCTAATATTCATTTTTAGGGCGTTTTTTGAATATTGTTAAAAATAGCAGTTTTTTAGCAAGAATTTGTTAGAAAAAAAGTTGAGTGTAAACGCTTGCAAATATTTAGGGGAATGGTATTATATAGACATATGAGGAACAGGCGTATTTATTTACACGAAATAGCTAAAAACAGCACACGATATTAGGGAAGTATTCTATAACTTTTAAAGGATTTCCTATAAATCGATGTGCTTTTTTTATAAAAAAGGAAATAACAGAATATACTGGTCGCGAACATTATATTTTGTAGCATAGGGCGCTAGCGCATAACACCCGACGCAATGATTTTCAAAAAAAGAATAGTGAGAGGTAAAAAAAACAAAATGAAAGGTATTCATGTAACTAGTGAAATTAAACCACTAAAAAAAGTATTATTACACAGGCCTGGTAAGGAATTATTGAACCTTACACCAGACACACTTGGAGAATTGTTATTTGACGATATTCCATTCTTAAAGGTTGCTCAAGAAGAACACGACGCATTTGCTAAAATTTTAAGGGACAATGGCGTTGAAGTTGTATATCTTGAAGATTTAGTAGCTGAAGTATTTGATGCTGATCCAGCTGTAAGAGAAAAATTCTTACACCAATTCATTAGCGAAGCTAACATCAAGACTGAACATTGGCACAACATCTTATTCGATTTCTACAACAAGATTGAAGATAATAAGGAATTAGTATTAAAGACTATGGAAGGTGTTAACCTTGCTGAAATCGATTATGATGTTAACAACTCTTTAGTTGACTTAGTTGATGGCGGTAACAAGATGCTTGTTAAACCAATGCCTAACCTATACTTCACTCGTGACCCATTTGGTTCAGTTGGTGATGGTGTATCTCTAAACAAGATGTATTCTGAAACAAGAAATAGAGAAACAATCTATGCTGAATATGTATTCGATTATCATCCAGATTTCAAGGGCTTAGTAAGCAAGTGGTATGATAGATATGATCCATTCCACATCGAAGGTGGCGATATCCTTAACTTAAATGAAACAACATTAGCTATCGGTATTTCTCAACGTACAGAACCAGATGCAATCGATTTATTTGCTCATAAGGTATTTGCTAATCCTGATTGCAAGATTGAAACTATCTTAGCATTCAATATCCCAGTATCAAGAGCATTCATGCACTTAGATACAGTATTTACACAAATCGATGTTGATAAGTTCACTATCCACCCAGGAATCTTAGGACCTCTAGAAGTATTTAAGATTACTAAGGGTGAAAAAGAAGGCACTATCAAGGTTGAAAAGATGACTACTGAACTAGAAACAGTTCTAGCAGAAGCATTAGGTGTTGAAAAGGTTACTCTAATTCAATGTGGTGGTGGCGATCCAATCGCAGCTGATAGAGAACAATGGAATGATGGTTCTAACACATTATGTATCGCTCCAGGCGTTATCGTATGTTATGAAAGAAACGACGTAACCAACGAAGTATTACGTAACTATGGCTTAAAGGTATTAACTATGCCAAGTGCTGAATTATCAAGAGGACGTGGAGGCCCTAGATGTATGTCAATGCCTCTAATCCGTGAGGACTAATTAAAAAAATTAAAAACATTATTATTTAAAGGAGATTAAATTATGCCAGTAAGCTTAAGCGGACGCAATTTCTTAAAATTGCTAGATTTCACTACAGAAGAAATCGAATATCTAATTAAATTATCAAAAGAATTCAAAAACTTAAAATTAACTAATACACCTCATAAGTATCTTGCAGGTAAGAACATTGTATTATTGTTCGAAAAGACTTCAACAAGAACTAGATGTTCATTCGAAGTTGCAGGACGTGACTTAGGTATGGGTGTAACTTACCTAGATCCAGGTTCTTCTCAAATGGGTAAGAAAGAATCTATCGAAGATACTGCTAGAGTATTAGGTAGAATGTACGATGGTATCGAATACCGTGGTTTTGCTCAAAGCATCGTAGAAGAATTAGCTGAAAACGCTGGTGTACCAGTTTGGAACGGTTTAACAACTGAATTCCACCCAACTCAAATGTTAGCTGATATGTTAACAATCGAAGAAAACTTCGGTAGATTAAAGGGCTTAAACTTTGTATTCATGGGTGATGCTGGTAACAACGTTGGTAACTCATTAATGGTTGTTTGTGCTAAGTTAGGTGTAAACTTCACTGCTTGTGGTCCAGCTAAGCAAATGCCAAACCCTGAACTTGTTGAAGAATGCAAGAAGATTGCTGCTGAACATGGTTCTACAGTTACATTAACTGAGGATGTTGAAGCTGCAACTAAGGGTGCTCATGTAATCTATACTGATATTTGGGTATCAATGGGTGAACCTGATTCAGTTTGGGAAGAAAGAATTAAGTTATTATCTCCTTATCAAGTTAATGCTAAGGTTATGGCTAATGCAGATCCAGAAGCTATCTTCATGCACTGCTTACCTTCATTCCATGACTTAAAGACTACAATCGGTAAGGATATCTATGACAAGTTCGGCTTGACAGAGATGGAAGTTTCAGATGAAGTATTTGAATCTAAACAATCTAAGGTCTTCGACGAAGCTGAAAACAGAATGCATACAATCAAGGCTGTTATGTATGCAACTCTTAAATAATAATGGCTAAAAAAAGATTAGTAATCGCTCTTGGGGGTAATGCTTTAGGCAATACCCCTGAAGAGCAATTAGCTCTTGTTAAAAACACTGCTACTACAATCGTAGACTTAGTCGAAGAAGGTTACGATGTAATCGTAGGTCATGGTAATGGTCCTCAAGTTGGTATGATCAACTTAGCTATGGAATATTCTGCTAATAATGGCGGTAAGACTCCAGCAATGCCATTCCCTGAATGTGGTGCAATGACTCAAGGCTACATTGGTTATCATTTACAACAAGCAATTGGACGTGAATTAAATAAGCGTCATTTAAACAGAGAATGTGTAACAGTGGTTACACAAGTTGTCGTTGATAAGAACGATAAGGCATTCGAAAATCCTACTAAGCCAATTGGTGCTTTCTATTCTGAAGAAGATGCAAAAGCTATCATGGCTGAAAAAGGTTACATCTTTAAGGAAGATGCTGGTAGAGGATGGCGTAGAGTTGTACCTTCTCCAAAACCAGTTAGAATTGTTGAATTAGATGTAGTTGAAAAGCTAACAGAAGCAGGTTTCGTAACTGTTACTGTTGGTGGTGGTGGTATCCCAGTTGTTGAATCTGATGATGGATACGAAGGTGTTGCATCAGTTATCGATAAGGATAGAGCATCATCAAAACTTGCTTTAGATTTACATGCAGATATGCTTGTAATCTTAACAGCTGTTGATCGCGTTTGCATCAACTTTAATAAACCTGACCAAAAAGCTTTAGCTGAAATGACTGTAGCTGAGGCTAAACAATATATTTCTGAAGGACACTTCGCCCCAGGTAGTATGCTACCAAAAGTAGAAGCTTGTCTTGAATATGTTGAAAATACAGAAAACGGTCAAGCATTAATCACTTCTCTTGAAAAAGCGAAGGCTGCATTAAATGGCGAGACTGGTACTGTAATTCATAAATAATCTTTTAGATATAAGGAGGGGAAAATATGTCTGAAAAGAAAAAGAAGAAGGGTGGTATTACATCATTTAGTATCCTTCTACTAATCATCATTGCATTAGCAATTATTTCTCACTTCGTTCCTGGAGTTGAGAACCCTGCTACATTAGCAGACGTTGTTATGGCACCATTTAATGGTTTCCAAGATGCAATTGAAGTATGTGTCTTCGTTCTAGTGTTAGGTGGCTTCTTAAACGTAGTTACAAAGACTGGCGCATTAGACACAGGTATCCGTGTACTTGTTAAGAAACTTAAGGGTAAAGAAATCAGAATTATTCCAATTTTGATGGCTGTATTCGCAATCTGTGGTTCTACATACGGTATGTGTGAAGAAACTGTAGGTTTCTACGCTCTAATTTGTGCAACAATGGTTGCTGCTGGTTTCGATACAATCGTTGGTGCTGCAACTATCTTATTAGGTGCTGGTATCGGTTGTCTAGGTTCAACTGTTAACCCATTCGCTACAGGTATCGCTTCTGATGCTATCGTAGCTACTGGCGTTGAAGTAAACCAAGGTAATGTAATGTTACTAGGTATTATCTTATTAGTTGTTTCTTATGCAATTTCTGTAACTTATGTTATGAAGTATGCTAAGAAAGTTCAAAACGAAAAGGGTTCTATCTTATCTGCTGGTGAAACTGAAGCTATGATGGAACATTATGCTCAAGGTGATACTTCTGAAGATGAAAAGTTAACTGGCAAGCAAAAGGCTGTATTAATTGTCTTCGCATTAACATTCGTAGTAATGATTCTATCAGTTATCCCTTGGGATGGTTTATTCGGTGAAGAATGGCATGAAGCTGTATTCGGTTGGTCTGCATTCTTAACTGGTGACCCTCTAGGCTTCTGGTGGTTTGGTCACTTAGCAATGTGGTTCTTCATGAGTGCTATCGTTATCGGTTTAATCGGCGGTCTTGGTGAAAAGGGTATTGTTGACGCTTTCATCGCTGGTTCTGCTGATATCATTTCTGTAGTATTAATTATCGCAGTTGCTCGTGGTGCTTCTGTAATCCTATTCTCTACTGGTTTAGGCGAAGTTATCCTACAATCTTCTGCTAACTTCTTAAGAGGTGTTCCAGCATTCGTTTATGCTCCACTATCTTACTTACTATACTTATTATTATCATTCTTGATCCCATCAACTTCTGGTTTAGCAAGTGCTTCTATGGGTATCATGGGTCCTCTAACTGCTCAAATCGGTTTCAACCCAGCTGTAATGGTAATGATCTTCTCTGCTGCTTCAGGTGTTATCAACCTATTCACTCCAACTTCTGGTGTTGTTATGGGTGGTCTATCAATCGCTAAGGTTGAATATAGCACTTGGTTAAAGTGGGTACGTAACTGTATCTTAATGATTATGTTATCTTCAGCTGTAATCCTAACAGTTGCAATGTTAGTAATGTAATCATTCATTAAAAATTGAAATTTCCTAATTATTAAAAAAATTGTAAAGGGTCTTCTTAATCGAAGGCCTTTTCTTATGGAATGATAAAAAAGTGCCAAAAGATACAAATATACATATAATGCTTTATTTATAGGGATAATTTTCACTTAACAATAAAAATTGATTATGATATTATCTTAAGTATGAATAAGATAGAGACTAAATTAGTAAGCGTTATTAGTGACGCAGTAAAAAAGACATTCGACCTTGATTCAGTAGAAGGATTAGTTATGGTTGAAATTCCTCGTGACAATGCCAACGGTGACTACTCTAGTAACATTGCTATGCGTTTAGCAAAGTTATTGAAGAAGAAACCATTCGATATTGCCAACGAATTAAAGGAAAACCTAACTGATGATGTTATTGATCATATTGAAGTTGCGATGCCTGGTTTTATCAATTTCTGGATGAAGAAAGGTGCTATTGCAGATGTAATTAACACAGTATTTGATAAAGGCGAAGATTATGGTAAGAGCGATTTCGGTAAGGGCGAGAAATACTTAATCGAGTATGTTAGTGCTAACCCTACTGGTATTCTTCACTTAGGACATGCACGTGGTGCTGCTTGGGGTGATTCGACTGCTCGTATTATGAAGTTTGCTGGCTTTGATCCATTAAGAGAATACTACATCAATGATGCTGGTAACCAAATGGATATGCTAGCTTTATCAATTGAAGCTCGTTATAGAGAAAGCTATGGTCTTGACTTTGAAATTCCTGAAGATGGTTACCAAGGTGAAGACGTTAAGAATGTTGCTTTAAAAATCAGAGAAGCTGATGGCGACAAGTGGTTACATGCACCAAGAGAAGAAATGTTAGCTTACTTTAAAGAAGAAGGCGAACGTTTAGAAATGGAAAGAATCCGTTTAGACCTTGAATACTATCGTTGCGAATTCGATTCTTGGATTTCAGAAGCTAAGTTAGTTGCTGATGATCGTGTAACTAAGGCTGTTGCTAAGATGGAAGAAATGGGTCTAACTTATGAAGAAGACGGAGCTTTATGGTTCAAGTCTACTGAATTTGGTGATGATAAGAACCGTGTATTAAGAAAACAAAATGGTTTCTATACATACTTAACACCAGATATCGCTAACCACATTTATAAGGTTGAAAGAGGCTATAACAAGTTAATTAACCTTTGGGGTGCAGATCATCATGGTTATATTCCTCGTATGCAAGCTGCTTTAACTGCTTTAGGTTACCCTAAGGGTACTTTAGAAGTAGACTTAATTCAAATGGTAAGACTTGTTGAAAATGGCGAAGAAGTTAAGATGAGTAAGCGTACTGGTAACGCTGTTACTATCAGAGAATTATGTGATGATGTTGGCGTTGATGCAGCAAGATACTTCTTCTTATGCAGAGCTTTAGATACTCAATTTGACTTTGACTTAGGTTTAGCTAGATCACAAACAAATGATAACCCAGTATATTATGTGCAATATGCTTATGCTAGAATTTGTTCAATTCTTAAGAATGCTCCAAAGTATCATAGACAAGATGAATATACTTTATTGACTACTGCCAAGGAAACTGACTTATTGAAGCATATCAATGAATTTACTGATACAGTAAATGATTGTGCTGTACATAGAAGCCCTAACAAGTTATGTAACTATGCTCAAAAGCTTGCTGGTTATTTCCATTCATTCTATGGCTCTTGCAAGGTTATCGATGAAACTCATCCTGAATTAATGAATGAACGTCTATGTTTATTAGAAGCTACTAAGATTACTTTAAAGAATTGCTTAGAGTTATTAGGTATTGAAGCTCCTGAACAAATGTAAACATAATTTCAATTAATTATTAATTGTGCACTAGACCCTTTTTGGTTACTTCTCTAAATTTGACCAAAAAGGGTTTTTTGATAAAAATATCATTAAATTGTCATATACAATTTCAATGTAGGGAGGTTATATTTTATGGCTAAGAAAATTAGAATTCCAAATTATACATTAGGCGAAGAAATCACAAACGCAATAACCCATGGACTAGGTGCTATCTTTTCAATCGTTGCTCTAGTTATGATGATAGTAAAAGCGGCTCATGATAAAAATACGGCATTATGTTTTGTGGTTTTGGCAGTATATGGAACCTTTATGTTTATTACATATATCATTTCATGTATCTACCATGGTCTATCTCCAAGACTAAAAGGTAAGATGGTCTTAAGAGTTATCGACCACTGTGATGTTTATTTATTGGTACTTGGTAGTATTACTGCAGTTGCCTTATTAGGCGTTAAGGGTATCTATGGTTGGATCTTATTCCTATGTGCCTTTGCGGTAAATGTTGTAGGTATCGTCTTTACCGCTATTGATGTTGATAAATACTCTAAATTATCAGTATTATGTCATTTATTATCAGGTTGGTGTGTGTTATTTTTTGTAAGACCATTGATTGCTAATGCATCAGTAAATGCCTTTTATTTAATATTAGCAGGCGGTATTTCTTATTCTCTAGGTGCCATTCTTTATTGGTTAGGTAAGAAAGTAAAATACATGCACTCAATTTTCCATGTATTTGTGCTTGCTGGTAGTGTCTTACAGTGGCTTGCGATATACTTATATATGATTTAGGAGGGTGTGTATGTTTGAAATTAGAGAAGATATTTTAGAAGAATATGCTGCTTTGGCAGTAAAAACTGGTGTTAATGTACAAGAGGGCCAAACAGTAGTGATTAGTGCTCCTGTTGAAGCTTATAAGTTAGCTAGAAAATGCGCTGAAGTAGCCTATAAATGCGGTGCTGCTAAGGTCTCTTTTGATTATTATGATGACGCAAAGAGTCTATTAGACTATACTTATATGTCTTTAGAAAACTTAGAAAAATTCCCTAAGTGGCAAGTTGAAAAGACAGCAAGTTTAATTGAAGAAGGATACTGTCGTATCGCTATTATTGGTAGCGACCCAGACCTTTTAAAAGGCTTAGATCAAGAAAAAATCAAGGCCTCTAGAATGGCTCGTATGAAGGCTTTAGCTGACTATCAATACTATTTCATGAATTCAGTAGGACAATGGACAATTGTTGCTTATCCTGAGCTTAATTGGGCTAAAAAGGTATTCCCTGAATTAAGTGATGAAGAAGCTATGAATGCGTTGTGGGAAGCTATTTTAATGACATCTCGTGTTAAAGTAGGTGAAACAGTTAATAACTGGAAGATACATGATGATGAGTTGGCAAAACACTGTGCATTATTAAATGAATATAACTTTAAGTCATTGCATTTTAAGAATAGTTTAGGTACTGATTTAACTGTTGGTTTAATTAAAAATCATATCTGGCAAGGTGGAGAAGAAGTAGCTAGTGGTACGTATAAGGTACCATTTAACGCTAATATTCCAACTGAAGAGGTATTTACTATGCCTGATTGTTACCACATTGATGGTAGAGTATGTTCTACTAAACCTTTATCATATGGAGGCAAATTAATCTCTTCTTTTGAATTAACATTTAAAGATGGTAAGGTTGTAGATTATAAAGCTGAAGACAATGAAGATGTATTAAAGACTATCTTAGATACTGATGAAGGTTCTAAGTCATTAGGCGAAGTAGCTTTAATCTCTTATGATAGTCCTATTTCAAATAGTGGCATCTTATTCTATGACACATTATTTGATGAAAATGCATCTTGTCACTTAGCATTAGGTGCATGTTATCCAACTACTGTTAAAGATGGTGAAAAAATTAGTAGTGAAGAACTACTAAAATTAGGTGGTAATGATTCACTTAACCATGTTGACTTTATGTTTGGTAGCAAGGATATGTCTATTATTGGTGAAACATATGATGGACAAGAAGTTGTTGTCTTCAAAGACGGTAACTTCGTCTTCTAAAGCAAGTCTTTAAGTGTCTTATTTTTAAGATAATCACAAATTAATTCATGAAGCTCATTACAAGTATTTAATACTGTACATGAGCTTTTTTCTTTACATTGGCCATTCTTATCAACACAATGACAAGGACTCGTCTTAAATTCTTCTTCGGTAATGATTAAAATATCGAATAAAGAATATTCCTCAGGACTTTTACATAAACGGTAACCACCAAATTTGCCCTTACATACACAAACCATCTTGTTTTTTGCCAATAAGCACATGATGCATTCTAAATATTTTCTAGAAATATTTAATCTAGTGGCAATAGCTGAAAGAGGGATGTATTCACATTCATCTTGATGTTTAGCGATATCTACTAAAGCTCTAATAGCGTTTGTTCCTTTTGTTGATATTAACATACTCTAATTTTAGGTTATTTAATTCCTATTGACAAGGTAGGATATAGAAAATATAATTTGAATTACCTATATAAAAGGTAGGAATTAAAAATGGATGAACGTTTATTAAATATTATTATTAACTCATTTCCTAAAATATTAGAACTAGGACTAAAGGTAACCATACCTGTTTCCCTAGCTTCTTTTATCTTAGCTTTTTTAATATCAGTACTTGTAGCCTTTATTCAATTTGCCCATATAAAGGTATTAACACCATTATCAAGATTTTATGTATGGATTGTAAGAGGTACACCCTTATTGGTTCAACTATATATCTTCTTTTATGGTCTACCATCCTTAGGCATTAAACTAGATCCAATCGTTTGTGCTATTTTGGTACTAGGACTAAACGAGGGTGCCTATATGTCAGAAACAATGCGAGCGTCTCTTGAGGCTGTGCCAAGTGGTCAAATGGAAGCAGGCTATTGTGTGGGCATGAATTATCTACAAATTATGATGAGAATCATCTTACCACAAGCCTTAAGGACAGCCTTTCCATCTTTAATGAATTCTTTTATTGCGTTAATCAAAGACTCATCAACGGCATCAACTATTACGGTAGTGGAAATGTTTAGACAAGCTCAAATAGTTAATGGTAGAGTATTTGAACCATTTGTCTTATATCTTGAAGCTGCAGTTATTTACTTGTTGTTTTGTTCGATTGTATCTATTGCACAAAAGAAAATTGAGAAGCGTTTAAACTTCTACGGAGGTGTAAGATGATTGAAGTAAAAGATCTTCATAAATCTTTTGGTGATAATGAAGTTTTAAAAGGTATTAACTTTAAGATAAATAATGGTGATGTGATCGCTATACTTGGATCTTCAGGTGGTGGTAAGACAACTATCTTACGTTGTATAAATTTTTTAACAGAATCTGATAAGGGCACTTTAGTCTTTGATGATAAAGAGTATGATTTAGCTAATATGAAAAAGAGTGATATAGCTAACTTGCGTATGAAAACTGGTTTTGTGTTTCAAAACTATAACTTATTTTTAAATAAGACTGCATTAGAGAATGTCATGGAAGGCTTGGTTACTGTTAGAAAGATGGATAAGAAAATAGCCAGGGAAATAGCTGTTGATGCCTTAAATAAAGTGGGTATGGGTGATAAGTTAGATTATTATCCGATATCTTTATCAGGAGGCCAACAACAACGTGTATCGATTGCCCGTGCTTTGGCTTATAAACCGGAAGTTATTTACTTTGATGAACCAACAAGTTCTCTAGATCCTGAATTAACTAATGAAGTATTAGGGGTTATGAAAGACTTAGCTAGGGAAAAAATAACAATGGTAGTAGTTACTCATGAGATGGCTTTTGCCCGTAATGTATCTAATCGTATTATTTTCTTAGATAAGGGTGAAGTGATTTGTGATAGCGATACTGATTCATTCTTTAATAATCAAAAGAATGAACGTATTAAACGTTTTATAAATAATGTGGAAGGAGACTTTTAAATGAAAAAGATTATTGCGTTGTTAGTTATATTATTAAGTTTAACAGCTTGTGGTAAACAAGACGTAAACGATAATAAAGATTTATTAAGTGTAATTAAGGAAAGAGGAACTCTAATTGTTGCAACTGAAGGCGATTGGTCTCCTTATACTTATCATGATGAAGAAACTAATGAATTAGTTGGTTTTGATGTTGAACTTGGTAAGATGATTGCGGATAAGTTAGGTGTTAAGGTTGAATATAAGGAAACTGACTGGGATTCAATCTTGGCTGGTGTTCAATCAGGTTCTTTTGACTTAGGTATTAATGGTATTACTTATTCTGAAGAAAGAGCACAATCTTTTAATTTCTCAACACCTTATCTATATGATCAAACAGTTCTAATTGTCTTAGAAAGTAATGATGATATTAAGTCTTTTGAGGATATTAAGGGTAAGGTTAATACTAATTCACCTGGTTCTAGTTATGCACAAATGGGTGAAGAATATGGGGCAACTACAAAGTATATAACTACTTTTGCGGATACTATTCAATTACTTCAAAGAGGTGATGCGGATTGTACAATTAATTCTTTATCAGTATTTAATGATTATATTAGAGAAAAGGGCGATAATGCGGGCATCAAGATTGTAGATGAAACAGAGCCTGAAAAAACAGTTGTTGCCTCTTGTAAGGGTGACTACAGCAAGACTTTAATCGAAGAAGTTAATAAGATTATTGAAGAATTAAGAGAAGATGGCAGCTTAAGCGAGCTTTCTAATAAGTATTTTGGCTATGATGCAACTAAAAACCCTTTGAATTAGGGAATAATCGTGATATCATGTATTAGCAAACTTTCTTTAGGCCCCAAGGGTCTAAGGTGCGAAGGAGGATTAAAATGAGAGAAGGTATTCATCCAGACTACCATAAGGTTAAGGTAGTATGTGCAGGCTGTGGTGCTGAATTCGAATCAAGCTCAACTGTTAAGGGCGACACAATCAAGGTAGATACTTGTTCAAAGTGTCATCCATTCTATACAGGTAGACAAAGATTTACAGCAGCTGCTGGTAGAATTGAAAAGTTCAATAAGAAATACGGTACAAAATAGTAAGGTTAAAACCTTACTTTTTTGTGGCATAATATAGGAAGGTAAAGGAGTTAACAATATGTATCAAAGATATGCCGATGGTTGGTTAGAAACTATCTCTGGCTGTATGTTCGCAGGTAAAACAGAGGAATTAATTAGAAGGGTTAAAGTATTGGAATTTGCCAATAAGAAGATTCAGGTTTTTAAGCCGGTTATTGATAATCGTTATTCAAACACAAAAGTTGTTTCTCATGCAGGTTCTAATGTAGAAAGTATTGTAGTATCTAAGTCTCAAGAAATCTTAGAACTTACAAAAGAAGATACAGAAGTAGTTGCGATTGATGAGGTGCAATTCTTTGATGAACGTATAACAGATGTATGTAACGTATTAGCTAATCGTGGTATTAGAGTAATGGTTGCAGGTCTTGATACAGACTTCAGAGGTGAACCTTTTGGTCCTATGCCTAAGTTGATGGCTGAAGCTGAATTTGTAACTAAGCTTACAGCTGTATGTAATAAGTGTGGTGCTCCTGCTACAAGAACTCAAAGAATTATTAATGGTAAACCAGCTAAGTATAAAGATCCAATCGTACTTGTTGGTGCTTCTGAGAGTTATGAAGCAAGATGCCGTAAATGTCATGAGGTTGTCGGTAAACCCGAGCCAGAGGTATATTAATGGATGCTAAAATAGTAAAACTTGATAGTATTGAGAAGCGTTATTTAGAAATTGGCGAAGAAATGCTTAAGGATGATGTAGTTTCTAACGTCAAAGCTTTTACTAAGCTTTCTAAGGAACAAGCTACTTTAAAAGGTGCTTATGACGCTTATCAAGAATATAAGAAATTAAATAGTGATATTGAAGGTGCTAAGGAAATGCTAAATGATAGCGATCCTGAACTTAAAGAGATGGCTCAAATGGAATATGATGAGGCATCTGAAAAATTAGAAAAATTAAATGCTCATATTGATGAATTATTACTTCCTAGAGACCCAGAAGACGCTTATGATTGTCTAGTTGAAATCAGAGGAGCTGCTGGTGGTGATGAAGGTAATATTTTCGCAGGTGACTTATATAGAATGTACAACTACTATGCTGCTAACATGGGCTTCAAGACTGAAGTGATGGAAGTTAGTGAGTCTGAAGCTGGTGGTTATGCCTTAATTAGCTTTTCAGTTAAAGGACAAGATGCATATAGACACTTTAAATTTGAATCAGGTGCTCACCGTGTACAAAGAGTTCCTAAGACTGAAACACAGGGTAGAGTACATACTTCTACTGCGACTGTTTTCGTATTGCCTGATGTAGAAGATGAAGACGTTGAAATACCAGATAGTGATTTAGAAATCGAAACACACCGTGCAAGTGGTGCTGGTGGTCAACATATCAACAAGACTGATAGTGCTGTTAGAATTGTGCATACTCCAACTGGTATTACGGTTAACTGTCAAGATGGTCGTAACCAATTAGCTAATAAGGAAACAGCTTTAAGAATTATTAAGGCTCGTGTTTATAACTTTTATAAGGAACAAAAGGAAAAGGAAGCTGGCGAAGCTCGTAAGAGTAAGATTGGTACTGGTGATCGTAGTGAAAAGATTAGAACTTATAACTATCCACAAAATAGAGTTACTGATCATAGAATTGGTTTGACTATTAACCAATTAGATAGAATCATGGAAGGCAAGCTTGATGATATTGTTAATGCGCTTATCAAGAATGAAGAACAGGAAAAGCTTTTAAATGAGCAGTTATAATGATTTATTAAACGAATATAAGAAAGTCTTTAATGATAAGGAAACATTAAGGGCTTTTCTTTTTGAATTGTGTAATGACAAGGGAATTGATCTTTATATGGATAAGGATCTTGAGGCTGATAAGGAAGTTAAAGAACTATTTATTAAGGGTGTTGAAAAGTTATGCTTAAACGAACCCTTAAACTATGTACTGGGTTATTCATACTTCTATGGATATAAGATGACTGTTAATCAAAATGTTCTAATTCCTCGTTTTGAGACAGAAGAATTAGTAGGTCTTATCTTATCTAAATATGATGAATATTATAAGGGCCATAAAATTGATTTAGCTGATGTTGGTACTGGTAGTGGTGCTATTGCGATTGCGCTAAAGAAGGAAGAAGACAATCTAAATGTTTGTGCTAGTGATATTTCTTTTGAAGCATTAGAGGTAGCTAAACTAAATGCTAAGAATAATGATGCTGATATCAGATTCTTACAAGGTTCTATGTTAGATCCATACATTGAAAACAATATTAAGTTAGATATATTAGTTTCTAATCCACCATATATTAAACAAGATGAGATATTAGATCCAAGTGTTAAGGATTATGAACCTCATGTAGCCTTGTTTGGCGGTGAGGATGGTTTAAGATTCTATCGCATTATATTTGAGAATGCTTCTAAGATAATGAAAGAAAACGGTATGATGTTCTTTGAAATAGGCTATGACCAAAGAGAAAGATTAACGGCTTTGGCTCATGAATATTTCAAGGATGCATATGTAGAAGTATTTAAGGATATTAATAAGAAAGATAGGATGTTGTTCATTAAACTCTAATGAATGATAAAATAGTTAGGTATTTAAAGGAGAAAAAGAAAAGATGAATATTTCACCACTTCAAAAATTTAGACTAGAATATAGTCCAAAGTTACCAGGTATGTTAAGACATGGTATCAATGAAATTTGTGTAAAAGAGGGAGAAGAAACTTGTTCAGTAGCTGACCAAGAAAAGATTAAGGCTTTATTCCCTAATACTTATGGTAAGAAGGAAATCACTTTCGAAAAGGGTGCTAATACTAGTGTTGCTAAGAAACAAGTTGTAGGTGTTATCTTATCAGGTGGTCAAGCACCTGGTGGTCACAATGTTGTTTGTGGTTTATATGATGCTTTAAAGGCTACTAATGCTGAAAATGAATTATATGGTTTCAAGAATGGTCCAAGTGGCTTAATTGATGACGATTATTTAGTATTTGATGATGAATACATCAACCAATTCAGAAACACTGGTGGTTTCGATATCATCGGTTCTGGTAGAACTAAGTTGGAAACTGAGGAACAATTCAAGGTTGCTGCTGAAGTTTGTAAGAAACATGGTATCACTGCTATCGTTATTATCGGTGGTGATGATTCAAACACTAATGCTGCTGTTTTAGCTGAATACTTTGCAGCTCATGAAACAGGTGTTCAAGTTATCGGTTGTCCAAAGACTATCGATGGTGACTTAAAGAACGAAGATATCGAATGTTCTTTCGGTTTCGATACTGCTACTAAGACTTATTCTGAATTAATTGGTAATATCGAAAGAGATGCTAATAGTGCTAAGAAGTACTGGCATTTCATTAAGGTTATGGGTAGAAGTGCATCTCATGTAGCTCTTGAATGCGCTTTAGAAACTCAACCTAACGTTTGTTTAATTTCTGAAGAAGTTGCTGCTAAGAAGATGTCTTTATCTTCAATCGCTGACTATATTGCAGATTCTGTAAATGTCCGTGCTAACAATGGTATGAACTTCGGTGTTGTTATTATCCCTGAAGGTGTTGTTGAATTTGTTCCTGAATTCTCTGCATTAATTAAGGAAATCAATGAATTACTTGCTGGTGAAAAGGCTGAAGCTTTCAACGCTTTAAATTCTTGGAAAGAAAAGTATGCTTTCATTGAAAATGGTCTAAGTGTTGATGCAATGAATGTATTTAAGATTCTTCCTGAAAACATCCAACAACAATTATTCTTAGAAAGAGATCCACATGGTAACGTTCAAGTTTCATTAATTGAATCTGAAAAGTTATTCTCAGCTCTTGTTAAGGCTAAATTAGATGAAAGAAAGGCAGCTGGTACATATAAGGGTAAGTACAATCCTCTTCATCACTTCTTCGGTTATGAAGGCAGATGTGCATTCCCTTCTAACTTCGATGCTGACTACTGCTATTCTTTAGGTTATAACGCATTTATGTTAATCCAATACGGATACAACGGTTACTTATCAAAGGTTTCTAACTTATCTAAACCTGCTGAAGAATGGGTAGCTGGTGGTATGCCTATCACTAAGATGATGAACATGGAAAGAAGACACGGTGAAGATAAGCCAGTTATTAAGAAGGCTCTAGTTGAACTTGAAGGCAAACCATTCAAGTACTTCGAAGCTCATAGAGATGCTTGGGCTAAGGAAACTGCTTATACTTATCCAGGTGCTATCCAATACTATGGTCCAACAGAAGTTTGCGATTTAACTACTAGAACATTAGCTCTAGAAAAGGGTGAATAATTAAACTTAAAACTCAAGGTAAAACTTGAGTTTTATTATGCCCACTTTTCCACTTATCCACGTGGATAATGGCAAAAACTTGAGAATAATATGGGAATAATGAGTATCATATTTAAGCTAATATATAGGTGAGGAAAGATAAAACCTTTATAGCGAAGTATAGATGTTTCCTTGGCAAAAAATATGAGGGTTTATCACCTCGAAGTAGGCTAAGGACTAGCCAATCTTATAAGCTTGTGGAGATTAACAAATCTATGAAGCAAGAAGTCGTTGTTTGCGATAAACAACATAGTTCGCGGATGCGTATTGCCACTATTGCATCATAATAGTAAATAAATTTGTAAGTGTCATAACGTATCCTTAAAATAAAACGTTCTGTTATGGAAATAAAGGGCGTTTTTTTAAGTTTTGAGGTAAAACAACTTCTAATTATTGATTATTTCTATTCTTAATACAGTTAAATCATATAGACATTATAATGTCATAAAGATATAATAATATCGAGGTGATATAATATGGAACAAAAACCAGAAGTAAAGTATCTTCAAGAAAATCTAGCATTATTAAGAAAATCTATTGGATGGACAGCTGAAAAATTAGGCAGTGTAATAGGTGTATCTAGACAGTCGATAACAAATTTTGAAAGCAATCCTCCTAGAAGCGAACTAACACAAGTGCATTATATGGCTATAAGAGCAGCTTTTAATCAAGAAATTGAAGAAAAACCAGAAGAAACGAGAATTTTACAACAATTACTGGTGGTTTGCATTGATGATCATGACAAATTCGATGACAAAACACGAGAACTTATTTTGAATCAAGCTAAAACATTAGCTCCAGCAATAGTGTCTAAAGATATAACGAAAAAATTTGCAGGTATTCAATGGGATAATGTTTGCATGGCGGCTGTATCGGCAACAATAGGTTTTGCTGCTGGTTATTTTTTAGGAGTGAAATATGATAGTTCAACATGGATAAAAAAAATAAAAGGATAATTTATGAATGATTGTTATGAAAAAGATCTTGAGATAATTAATAAAGAACGCTATATTGACACATCCTCAATAATGAATTATGTTAGTTTTCAAAAATATATTGACAAAAATAAACCGAAGCTTATTTCTAACAAAATAAAAATCATTGTTTGCAAAGAAGTGTATGATGAATTACATAAACATATTAAGCAAGGTGATAGAAAAAAACGTAAATCAGCATTAAAAGGCTTAGAAATAATTAATCAAAATATAGAAATTTTCGAATTAAGAGGCTGTTGTGAAAACAAAAATGTTAAAAATTCTTTTGCAGATAAAAGTTTATTAGCCCTAATGTTAGATAATAGAACAAATAAATCTCAAATGCTAATTACTAATGATTGTGATTTAGCGTTTGATGCTTATGGTTTGAAAAATTTAAAATCTGTTTATGGTGGTGCTATATTTGTAAAATATATAGATAAAAATGGCGAACTTAAAGACCATTCAGTAATTGAAGATTCTAAAGATATTAATATAAATAATAGGCATAATAGCGATATCGAAACTGAGCAAATAATAAATAAAGATTTTATTAAAGGTGCTGGGTATACCGCTTTATTAATGGCAGTTTCATATGTAAATATCAAATATGATTTAAATTTTAACGGAAATATACAAAAAATAATTAAAGCAATGGCTTGTAATTTTCACAAAACGATTAAAAATTAAGGAGAATGATAATGAAACATGTGTTTAAAGCTTTAAAAGAAGGATACAAAAAAGAGTATGATGCAATATGGTTTGATGCGAATTATTATTCAATAGAGGAAGCATCTTCTCAATTTATAAAACACCAAAAAGAAGTTCTTAAAAATAATCATTGGCATGATGGAAAATATTATGAGTATGATGGCGTTAATTATCATAATTATCACTATATAGGAACATACGATGATGATAATTTACCACAAAATGATATGGATGTTTTGGATAACAAAATATCTGAAACTAAAAGAAATAAAAAATAGTATGAAAATTAAAGCGACAATTAGAATAGATGATGATAGATTTGCTAAACATCCGTATGATGTAATGTTCGATGATGAAGAGTGTGATAAAAAATGTTCTATATATAATTTAGACTCTAGAAAACAATGCATGGAAGCAATTGAACGAGCTAAGAACCTTGGCTACGATATAGATAATTTCATTGAAGAAGTACATTATTAAAATAAAAACATCCATAGTAAGGATGCCATGTTAACTTTAATGGTGCCGACACCGTGAATCGGACACGGGATTCATCCTTACCATGGATGCGTATTACCACTATACTATGTCGGCCTGTCCTTTAATTATAATATATAAATTATGGGTAATTATGTTATTTTCGGAATTTTTAAAAATTTCACACATATTTCATGTACAATATTCAAAAATTGGTATATTCTATATTCAGGGAATAGCCAGGCGCATAAGTACACCCTATAAATTTAGTGCCTGTAAATATAAGTGTCTATATTGATTATCCCTTTAATACCTAGTTGCTTGCATATTTAAACTAGTAGTAGACAATTACCCGTAAATTATATTTAGTAGCTATTCCCGCCCGTTAAACATTAGAAAAGATAGCGTTTGCTATCTTTTTAAGTTATTCACAAACTCTTCAATTCTATTAAGTGCTTCCTTAAGATCTTCAAGCCTAGAAGCATAAGAAATACGAATATTATAGACACTATTTTCACCAAATGCTGTACCAGGTACTACCGCAACTTGTTTCTCTTTAATCAATCTGATAGAGAAATCGTGTCCATTTAAACCAGTAGAAGAAACATTAGGGAAACAATAGAAGGCACCCTTTGGTTTAGCACACTTAAGACCCATTTCATTAAGTCTAGCTACAACATAGTTTCTCCTTCTTTCAAATTCTAATTTCATTCTTTCGATATCTTTATCACTACCTTTAATAGCCTCAATACCACCATATTGGACAAAAGTTGCAGGTCCCATAATGGAATAATCACGAATGCTCTTGATACAATCGATGATTTCCTTATTGCCACACATATAACCTAAACGCCAACCAGTCATCGCAAAGGCTTTAGAGAAACCTGATATTAATAAGACTTGATCTCTTATTTCAGGATAAGAGGCAATTGAATAATGTTTCTCATCATAACAAAGTTCTGCATAAATCTCATCAGAAAAAACCATGATATTCTTTTCCTTGATAATAGGAACAATCTTATCCAAATCTTCCTTTGTCATAACACCACCAGTAGGATTACTAGGGAAATTCATAAGAAGAACCTTAGTCTTAGGTGTAATTGCCTTCAATAAATCTTCCGGTGTTAATTTAAAATCATTCTCTTCCTTTAATTCAACACACTTAACTACGCCACTACTCATCGTAACCAAAGGTTCATAGGCAACATAAGCTGGCTTTAAGATGATAACCTCATCACCATCATTTAGAATACATCTAAAGGCAATATCAACAGCCTCACTAGCACCCAATGTTACGACAATTTCATCGCTACTATATTCAAGTTCAAATCTTCTATTTAAATAATTAGAAATTTCTTCTCTTAATGTCAACAAACCACTAGAAACAGTATAGTGAGTCTTATTATTCTTAAGGGCATAAATAGCCTCTTCTCTAATATGCCAAGGTGTATCAAAATCTGGCTCACCAATAGACAAAGGAATGATACCATTTTGACAAGCACATAATTCCTGTAGTTCACCAATCGAACTAGCTGGAATCGATCTTACTTTATTATTTATAAATTGGTTCATAGTGTTACCATCAAACGATCATCTTTTTTAGCTTCGCCATCAAGGACAACACCCTCAACCTTATACTTAGATAAGATGAAATAAGTCTCAGTTCTGGTTACACCATCAATAGGTGATAAGTGATGAGCCACAAAGCTAGCTACTTCCTTCATAGTCTTACCATTAATAATAACGATAAACTCAGACTTACCTGACATAAGATACATAGTAGACACTTCATCAAAAGAGTATATTTCTTTGGCAATATCATCATAACCAGATTCTCTTCTAGGAGTACAACCTACTTCAATTACAGCAGTAACCTCTTCACCATTGGTCTTATCATAATTGATAATTGTATGATAACCACAAATTACCTTTCTTCTCTCTAAATCCTTAATAGTAGCTCTTAAAGTTTCTACATCAGTATCTAATTCCTTAGCTAAATCATTTAAATCAAATCTCGCATCATTCTCAATAGCCTTTAATAGTTTTTCCTCATTCATTTTAAAATCTCCTTTGTACGTAATATATCTTTATCAACTTGTGCCTTAACCTCATCTAATGAATTAAACTTATGAATACCCCTTAATAGTTTCATTAACTCAATAGTAATAGTCAAACCATAAATATCTCTATCAAAGTCAATAATATTAACTTCTACCGTCTTGGAATTATCTACCGTTGGTCTACTTCCTACATTACAAACACCTAAGTATCTTTCATCATTTATATGAACATAACAGGCGTAGACACCGAATTCGATATCTTCACGTAAGTCTTTAATATCTAGATTAGCAGTTGGCATCCCAACTTTCTTGCCATTTCCTAATCCGTGTATAACTTCTCCTTTAATTTTGAACATATTTCTATTTTAGAATAAACTTTGTGAAAAATATGAAAGTTTTTACTATATCTTTACAGTAAATGTAACATTTTCTTTACATGACAGTTTTAAAGTAATAACTGTAGGGAAACCTATGGAGGATAAAGAAATGAAAAAAATTATTAAATTATGCTTAGCATTACTTGTAATGATGAGCTTGGTTGCTTGCTCGGGAAAGACAAGTACAGATGATGAAAATGTAAATGGTGGTTCAACCACAACTGAAACCAAGACAGTATCAACTGATGGATCTACATCAATGGAAAAGGTAATCGGTGCCCTTGGTGAATCATTCATGGCAAATAATGAAGGAGTTAACTTCACATACAACCCAACAGGTTCAGGTAGTGGCATCACTGCTGTAAGTGAAGGAAGATGTGATATCGGTCTATCTTCAAGAGCTCTAAAGGATGAAGAAAAGGCTAATGGCCTTGTTGAAACAGTATTGGCATATGATGGTATCGCTATTATCGTAAACAATGACAACCCTGTCACAAACATCTCTCTTGAAGACTTAACAAAAGTTTATACTGGTGAAATTACTAACTGGAAAGACCTTGGTGGCAACGACGGGGAAATCGTCTTAATCGGTAGAGAAGCTGGTAGTGGCACTCGTGATGGCTTTGAAACAATCACTAATACTAAAGATTTATGTAAATATCGTCAAGAATTAACAAGTACTGGTGATGTTATTACTACAGTATCAACAAACCCAGACGCAATCGGTTATGCTTCTCTAGCTTCTGTTAAAGACAATGTAAAAGCTTTAACTGTTGATGGTGTAACTGCTACTGAAGCTACTATTAAAGATGGCTCATACCCAATCCAAAGACCATTTGTATTAGTTACTAAAGATGGTGTCACATTAAGTGAAACTGCCCAAAGCTTCTATGACTTTGCAACAAGTAGCGATGCAAATGAAATAATTACTGCAGCAGGTTGTGTTCCTGTTAAATAGTTAGGTAATAGGGGGCTATTGCCCCCTTATTAATTATTATGAAGACAAAAAGAGTTATGGAAAGCGTGATACACGCAATATTCTTAATTCTTGGACTAATCACAGTTGCCTGTGTCCTACTTATTTCTATCTACCTAATAGTAGCTGGTATCCCCGCCATCTCTAAGATAGGAATTATAAATTTCTTATTTAAAACTAAGTGGGCACCAACTTATGCTAGCCCAGAATATGGAATCCTACCATTTATCCTAACAAGTATCTATGGTACTTGTGGAGCTATTGTGATAGGTGTTCCCGTTGGCTTCTTTTGCGCCGTATACTTATCCAAGGTTGCAGATAAGAAAGTTAAGAATATTGTGGAACATGCCATCAGCATGTTAGCAGGTATCCCCTCAGTTGTTTATGGTCTAGTAGGCATGCTTATACTAGTACCAGGTATTAGAAAAATATTTAATGTACCAGATGGATCAAGCCTATTAGCCGCAATGATAGTCTTGGCTATTATGATCCTTCCTTCAATCATTAAAGTAAGTATCACATCCCTTGATGCAGTACCTAAGGAATATGAAGACGCTTCTTTAGCCTTAGGCGCTAATGAGATTGAAACCTACTTTAGAGTCAGTGTAACATCCGCCCAAAGTGGCATTATCACATCAATTGTTTTAGGTGTAGGCAGGGCGATAGGTGAGGCAATGGCGGTTATGATGGTCAGTGGTAATGTACCTAATATGCCTAAATTATTTGAATCAGTTCGTTTTTTGACAACAGCAGTAGCTAGTGAAATGTCTTATGCAGCAGGACTACAAAGACAAGCATTATTCTCAATTGCCCTAGTTCTTTTTGTGTTCATAATGTTGATAAATGCTTGTTTAAATTTGTTCTTAAATAAGGAAACTAAATAGTATGACAAGAAGAAAAATATATGCAAATGTAATGAAGCTTTTGATGTATGTTTCAGTAATTATGACCGTTGGACTAGCTTTATTTATGATTATTTATGTCTTGGCAAAGGGTCTACCAAATGTTACCTGGGACTTATTGTCAACATCACCAAGTTACTTGAGTGATTCAATAGGTATCCTACCAGACATTTTAAATACTATCTATATTATTATCGCTACCCTTGTTGTAGTATTACCACTAGGTGTTGGTGCTGCCATCTATCTAAATGAATATGCTACTAATAAGAAACTAGTAAGTGCAATTGAATATGCCACTGAAACATTATCAGGCATTCCTTCAATTATCTATGGTCTAGTTGGTATGTTGTTATTTTGCGAATTCTTAGGTTTTAAGACATCACTACTTGCTGGCGCCTTGACCCTTGCAATCATGAACCTGCCAACCATCATCAAGACAACCCTTGAAAGTTTAAAGACCGTACCTAACAGTTATCGTGAAGGTGCCTTTGGCCTAGGCGCTGGCAAGTGGCGTGTTATTAGAACTGTAGTACTACCGGGCTGTATTGATGGTATTGTGACTGGTTGTATTCTTACAATCGGAAGAATCGTAGGTGAAAGTGCTGCCCTATTGTTTACAGCAGGTGTGGCTCATAGTTTAAATAACTTTAAAGATGGTTTAAGAAGCTCTGGTGCAACTTTAACCGTAGCCCTATATGTATATGCTAAGGAAAGAGGAGAGTTTGGAGTAGCCTTTGGAATTGCGGCTATTCTAATGATTCTTACTTTAGTAATAAATATTTTGGCAGAAATAATTGGTAATACAATAAAAAGGAAAAGCTTAAATGGATAATGAAAAGATAATCACTGTAAAGAATCTAGACTTATATTATGGTTGCCACAAGGCTCTAAATGGCATCAACATGGACATTGAAAAGAATTCTATCACTGCCTTCATTGGACCTTCTGGTTGTGGTAAGTCTACTTTCCTAAGAACATTAAATAGAATGAATGATCTTATCCCCAATGTAAAAATTGAGGGTGAGGTCATCTATGATGGTAAAAATATCTATGATAAGAACGAAGATATTTATAATTTACGAAAAGAAGTAGGCATGGTCTTTCAAAAACCCAACCCCTTCCCAATGAGTATCTATGATAATGTTGCCTATGGCCCTAGGACTCATGGCATTCATAATAAAGAAAAACTAGATCAAATTGTTGTGGAGTCTTTAAAGAAAGCAGCTATCTATGATGAAGTTAAAGATAATTTAAAAAAGAGTGCTCTTTCTTTATCAGGTGGTCAACAGCAACGTCTATGTATCGCTAGAGCCCTTGCTGTTAAACCTAAGGTTCTACTAATGGATGAGCCAACTAGTGCCCTAGATCCTATTTCTACCGGTAAGATTGAAGAACTAGCGTTGGAACTAAAGAAAGACTATACTATCGTAATTGTTACTCATAATATGCAACAAGCGTTACGTATTTCTGATAAGACGGCTTTCTTCTTACTTGGTGATTTGATTGAATATGATGATACTCAAAAGATATTCTCAATGCCTAAGAATAAGAAGACTGAAGATTATATTACAGGAAGGTTTGGATGATATGCGTGAATATTTCGATAATGAATTAAAACAATTAAATTATGAACTAGTTGATATGGCTAGTATTGCCGAATCGATGATTCAAAAGGTCAACAACAATATCGGTTCTTATAGTCAAGAAGAATTAGATGATGTAAAGACTTACTATCAAAAGATTGATCGTAAGCAGCGTTTTATTGAATCTGAATGTATGAAGTTACTACTTCTTCAACAACCGGTTGCCAGTGACTTAAGACAAATCAGTTCTATCTTAAAGATGATTAATGACCTACAAAGAATCGGCGATCAGGCTGAAAACATTTCTGAAATCTTAGCGATTACTAATAAGACTTGTGTAAGCAAGAATGATAATGTAAAAGAGATGGCTGATCTTTGTGTAAAGATGCTAAATGATGGTGTAAATTCTTTTGTGAACAAGGATTTAAAGCTAGCTAATAGTGTTATTAGTATGGATGATAAGGTTGATAATAATTTTAATATTGTAAAAAAACAATTAATCGATATTATTCATAACGATAAAAATGATGGTGAATATGTCATTGATATCTTAATGTGTGCTAAGTATTTTGAGAAGATTGGCGATCATTGTGTAAATATCGCCAAGTGGACCGTTTTCTATCTAACTGGTAAGCATATTTAAATCTAATTTCATCATTTTACATAAAATTTACAATTGTTTGTGGTAAGGATAACATTTGTTAGGTAACATTAAATTGTAAAGAGGAAGTGTAAAATGATGATTTTTTGTGTAGAAGATGATCGTGGAATAAGAGAATTGATGACCTATACCCTAAATGCTTCTGGTTATGATGCTCTTGGTTTAAAAGATGGTAAAGAATTAGATGAGGCTTTAAAAAACGAGAAGCCTGATTTAATAACCCTAGATATTATGCTTCCAAATGAAGATGGTATCTCTATTTTAAAGCGTCTTAAAAATGATGAAAGATATCATGATATCCCAATAATTATGGCTAGTGCTAAGGGCGAAGAATATGATAAGGTTATTGGTCTAGATTTGGGCGCTGATGACTACTTGGCAAAACCCTTTGGCATGATGGAAATGGTGTCACGTATTAAAGCTGTTTTAAGAAGAAGTGAAGCCGTTAATAAGAAACAAGAATTACGAAATGGTCCTATTTATTTAAACAATATTAAGCATATAGTGATTGTTGATGGTAAAGAGATTGAATTAACGCTTAAGGAATATGAATTATTACTACTATTTATGAACAATATTGGCATTGTCTTTACAAGAGAACATCTATTAGCTTCTATTTGGGACAGTAATTTTGTAGGAGAGAGTAGAACTATCGATGTTCATGTAGGAACTCTACGTAATAAGTTAGGCAAATATGGTGCTTGTATTAAGACTCTAAGGGGTGTTGGTTACAAGATGGAGGCAATTTATGAAGAAAAAAATATTTAAGTCAACTTGTCTTGTTGGAATAATAACTTTAGTATGTTCCTTACTATTGATAATGAATGTTTTATATGAATACTTCACAAGTGTTCAATTAAGGCAATTGCAACTAGATACTACTTTTGCGGCCACTGCTGTTGAAAGAGATGGTTTGGATTATTTAGATAATTTGGATAAGACCGAATGTCGTATTACTTGGATTTCTAAGGATGGTAAAGTCTTGTTTGATAATGAGGTTGATGCTGGTAAACTCGAAAATCATTTAGAGAGAGAAGAAGTTAAACAGGCTATTGAAAAGGGTGAGGGTACAAGTATCCGTTATTCAGATACGATGTTATATAAGTCTTTATATAGTGCTCGTTTATTAAATGATGGTTCCATTATTAGAACATCTTTGTCTCAATCATCTATTTGGGCCATTGCGATCAGTATGATTCAACCATTATTAATTGTGATTTTGATTATGATTATCTTGTCATTCTATCTAGCCTATAGGGTTTCTAATAGAGTGGTAGAACCTTTGAATGAGATTGATTTAGATCATCCAGAGACCTTCGAGACTTATGAGGAATTGGAGCCTCTTATGAATAGACTTACTTATCAACAGAAGCAGATTCATAATAAGGAAGAGGAGCTTAAACAGAAGCGTAATGAATTTATTACGGCAACCGAGAATTTAAATGAAGGCTTAGTACTATTGAATAAGGATGGTGTTATTCTTTCAATTAATGATTTTGCGTGTAAGTTATTAAACATTTCATCATATGCGGTAGGTAAGGACTTATTGTTGTTTAATAATTCGATTGAAGTTCAAGAATTGTTGAATAAGGCATCAGCTGGTAATAAGACTGAGATGGTAGTTCCTATTAAGGATAATGATTATGAATTCTATGCCAGTCCCATTGTGTCTAAGGAAAAGGTCAATGGCATTGCCTTATTAATTATTGATATTTCAGAGAAAGAAAAGGCTGAACAAATGCGTAAAGAATTTACAGCCAATGTTTCTCACGAATTAAAGACACCGCTTCAAAATATTTCGGGTTGTGCTGAATTATTGAGTAATGGTTTAGTTAAGAAAGAAGATATTACGAAATTTTCTAATCAGATTTATAGCGAGTCTAAACGTTTAATGACTCTTATTGATGACATTATTAAGTTGTCTTTCCTGGATGAAGACAATAATGATAGTGTTGATTATAAGGACGTTGATGTTTATAAGTTATGTGAAAGTGTAAATAATGATTTAGCTCTTGTAGCCAAGAATAGTAATGTAAATTTAAGCTTAAAGGGTGATCATTTTATTACTAATTCTTCATCTAGACTTCTATATATGGTTATCTATAACTTGGTAGATAATGCGATTAAATATAATCGTCCAGGTGGTTATGTTGATGTTAGTGTATCTAATGAAGGCATCATCAAGGTTAATGATAATGGCATAGGTATTCCTGAAGAATCGATAGATAGAATATTTGAGCGATTCTATCGTGTAGATAAGTCTCATTCTAAAGAAGTTGGTGGTACTGGTTTAGGTTTGTCCATTGTTAAGCATGCAGTGATGACTCTGGGTGGTGATATTTCGCTAAAGTCTAAACTAGATGAGGGCAGTGAATTTACAATTGTTTTACCAAAACTATAATTTTACATTTACTTTACATTCCCTTTTTATATCTTTAACAAGCCTTTGTTAAATTGAATATGGAAAGGGATTTTTATTATGGATTTATTTGATGTATTAACTTTAATAGGTGGCCTTAGTTTGTTCTTGTTTGGAATGAACATCATGGGTCAGGCACTTGAAAGAAAGGCAGGTAATAAGCTTAAGGATTTACTTGCGAAGATGACTAATAGTAAGTTTAAGGGCTTTTTAACTGGCCTTGTAATAACGGCTGTTATT
>OLGY01000485.1_pt1 | contig 27459 bp, 20 predicted proteins | sample 1605951 | NCBI WGS metagenome assembly OLGY01 (sample SAMN03283280) | human gut metagenome | biome: human-associated habitat; material: feces | host: Homo sapiens | place: Peru | collected 2012
CAGAGAAATCTCATCCCAGAAAAACAGGGAGTTTGTGAATAGTAATTATAACGATATTAAGAAAGTTTATTCCATTTGGATATGCATGAACATGTCAGAGAACAGTATGAATCACATTCATTTGCGAAATGATACGATTATAGGAAACCAAAATTGGAAAGGAAGAGAAGACTTGGTAAATATCGTTATGATAGGGTTGACAAAAGAAGTATCTCCCAGAGAAGAGAAACATGAACTACACCGGCTTCTAGGAGCACTATTGTCAGAAACACTAAGAGAAGAGGAAAAATTGAATATACTCAAAAACGAATATCATATACCAATGGAAAAATCAATAGAGGAGGATGTGAAAGTAATGTGTAATTTAAGTGAAGGAATAGAAGAACGTGGAATAATGAAAGGAAAAGCAGAAGGAAGAACAGAGCACCTCAAACAACAAGTCCAAAAGAAACTTGCAAAAGGTAAGAGCATTGAAGTAATCGCAGATGAGCTGGAAGAGAGTGTATCTGCAATTGAAAATGTGCTTGAAGAATTAAGAAAGAATGCATAGTCAGTATTTGTCTCAGGAGGGTGTCATGTCATTACAATTTATTTTTGGAAATTCAGGTGCAGGAAAATCGCATCATTTATATAAAGAAGTTGTCACAGAATCATTGGCTCATCCGGACACCAATTATATTGTATTGGTACCGGAGCAGTTTACAATGCAGACGCAAAAGGATCTGTGTATGGCACATCCGAACAAAGGAATTATGAATATTGATGTGCTAAGTTTTATTCGTTTATCACATCGTATATTTGAAGAGACAGGCAGAGAAACAAAGCGTGTTTTAGATGATGAAGGAAAGAATTTAATCCTGCGGAAGATTGCCGTACAGTATGAGTCGGAGTTGAAGGTATTGCGAGGCAATTTGAAAAAACAGGGATATATCAGTGAAGTGAAATCGGTGATTTCTGAGTTTACGCAATATGGCATCGGATTTGATGAACTGGATAAAATGATTGATTCGCTTGGTGAGGAAAGCTATCTTTCTTATAAATTGCGGGACATTCGTACAGTATACGGAGACTTTGAAAATTATCTTGCAGACAAATATATTACAAAAGAAGAATTGCTGGATGTGTTGAGTGATGCGGTTCCTGAATCGAAAATATTGAAGGATAGTGTTGTCGTCCTGGACGGATATACCGGATTTACCCCGGTTCAGAACAGGCTTTTAGGGGAGCTTCTGAAGGTCTGTAAAAAGGTTATGATAACCGTAGAAATGGATCAAAGGGAGAACCCATTTGTTTACAAACACCCATATCAACTATTTGCACTTAGCAAGCAAATGGTTACTTCGCTTGTCGAAATTGCAGGAGAAAATCGTATTCCGGTGGATGAACCGGTATATTTATACGAAAAAATACCTTACCGTTTTCGCAAAAATCCGGCGATGGCTTTTCTGGAAAATGAGTTGTTCCGCTATAAATGCGGTCATTATACCGAAGAACAGAATGCAATATCATTACATGTAACCCGAAATCCAAAAGAAGAGGCGAATTTTGTTGCGGCACAAATACGTCGACTTGCGAGAGAAAAAGGAATCCGTTATCGGGAAATGGGCGTGATCGTTAGTGAGATGGGAACATATGCAAACCATTTAGAGAAAGCATGTGAAGAGTATCAGATTCCGATTTTTATGGACCACAAGAAGAGCATTTTGTTAAATGCATTTGTAGAATATTTACGAAGTCTGCTGGCAATGGAAGAAGAAAATTTTTCATACGAAAGCGTTTTTCGTTTTTTGAGGACAGGTATGTCGGGATTTACGCGCGAAGAAGTGGATCGCATGGAAAATTATGTGATTGCACTGGGATTGCGTGGATATAGTAAGTGGTCAGATAAGTGGGTGAGGACTACTTATGAAATGAAAAGAAAAGATGCAGCAGAACAAAAAGAGCTGGCTGCAAGTGCACAGGCATTGGATTCGTTGAATCAATTGAGAGAACGGTTTGTAAAGAAAATAGAAACACTTACAAAGGTATTAAAAAAGCGAAAAAAGACAGTTAAGGAAATTACAATTGCAGTACATGAATTCTTGCTCCAAGAAAAGATGCAGGAAAATGTGCAGGAGATAGAAACCTATTTTCAAGAGCAGGGAGAGCTTGCACTGGCAAAAGAATATTCGCAGGTCTATCGTATTGTAATGGAGCTGTTTGATAAGTTTGTTGAACTTCTCGGAGACGAGGAGATTTCATTAAAAGAATATAATGAGTTGTTAGATGCTGGTTTGGAGGAGGCAAAGGTCGGGGTTATTCCACCAAGTCTGGACCAGGTTGTGATCGGTGATATGGAGCGTACTCGTCTGAATCATTTGAAAGTGTTATTTTTTGTCGGGGCAAATGATGTTTTTCTTCCGGGAAATCTTGGACAGGGCGGGTTGTTATCTGACAGAGACAGAGAACAGTTTGCAGAACAAAAATTCTCATTATCACCGGGAGCAAAAGAAAAAACATACACGCAGAAATTTTATTTGTATATGAATCTGACAAAGCCATCGGAGAAGCTCTATCTCTCTTATTCAAAAACATCTGCCGACGGAAAAGGATTGAGACCGGCATATTTGATACAGGATTTGAAGAGGATGTATCCGAATCTGGAAGTGATTGAGGAAGAGAAAAAATCATTGTCAGAAAAAGAAATGACATGGATGCAGGGGGCTGAATACCTGGTAGATGGACTGGCAGAACGTCAATACGGATTGAGTGACGAGTGGAAGGAATTGTATTCGTGGTATTTTGAACAAGAAAAGAATCAAGAGAACCCACTTGTGTTGCAAAGAATATTAGACGCAGCATTTTACAAGAAAGAAAAAGAGCAATTAAAAAAAGAGACTGCAAAGGATTTATATGGAAATACAGAGCGCGTCAGTGTGACCAGACTGGAGCGGTTTTCTTCGTGTGCGTATGCACATTTTCTGACATATGGGCTTCGCCTTTCAGAGCGGGAACGCTATCAGTTTGAGGCGATGGATCTGGGAAATATAGCACACCAGTCTATGGAAAGATTTGCAAGAAAAGCAGATGATATACAGGTAGAATGGACGGCTATGACGGAAGAAGTAAAGGACCGATTTATTCAGGAAAGTGTGGAAGAAAGTATTCTTGAATACGGAAATACTGTATTGTACAGTACAGCAAGAAATGAGTATACGATCACAAGAATCAAGAATCTGATCCAGCGTTCTGTATGGGCATTGACAAAGCAAATGGCAGAGAGTGATTTCCGTCCGAGTCTGTATGAATTTAATTTTGGAAGCGGAAAGATTGACCGAATTGATACATGTGAAGATGAAAATGGAGTATATGTAAAGGTTACGGACTATAAGACCGGGATGAAAGCATTTGATATTACAGCATTTTATCACGGATTGCAGATACAGCTTCCGGTTTATCTAAATGCGGCGCTGGATGTGGAGCAGAAGAGACATAAAGGGAAAGAGATTATTCCAGCCGGAATTTTCTATTATCGTATGCAAGATCCAATCGTGGATAAAGAAGAGGACGATGAAGTGCTTGAGGGTAAGATTTTAAAAGAGCTTCGTCTGGACGGTCTGGTAAATGCGGACGAAGTCGTTGTGGAGCATTTGCAGCATAATCTGGAAGGAACATCAAATTATATTCCGGTTTCAAAAACGAAAAGCGGAGCATTAAGTAAAACCTCGAAAGCTCTGTATCCGGATGAATTTTTGGAATTCCTTGATTATACGAAAAAATTAGAAGCGAAGCTGAAAGGTAAAATAGCAGATGGCGAGGTACAGGCAGAACCGTATGAAATGGGCGGGGCGACCGGATGTGACTATTGTGCCTATCGTGCAATCTGCGGATTTGATACAAGAATTGAAGGATATGAATATCGCAGACTTGAGAAATATTCCAAAGAGGATGTGTTGGAAAAGATTCATATTGCTGCACAGGAGGAAAGATAAATGGGTGTGAAATGGACAGAAGAACAGCAGAAAGTCATAGATCTGCGTGACCGGAATATTCTTGTATCTGCAGCAGCAGGGTCTGGAAAAACGGCAGTTTTGGTAGAGCGTATTATACAAATGTTGACAGACGAGAAACATCCGATAGATGTGGATCGTTTGTTAATCGTGACATTTACAGAGGCAGCGGCCGCTGAAATGAAGGAGCGTGTACGAAATGCAATCGAAAAGTCATTAGAAGAAAATCCGGAGGATGCACATTTACAAAGACAGGCAACATTAATCCACAGCGCCTCAATTACAACAATCCACAGCTTTTGCCTGTCCGTTATAAGAGAACATTTTCATGTGATAAATCTTGATCCGGGATTTCGTATTGCGGAAGAAGGTGAGTTGAAGCTCCTCTCACAGGATGTATTAGGAGAAGTTCTGGAATCATGCTATGAGGAGGCGGATGAGACATTTTTAAAGCTGGTTGAAAAGCTTGGAAGCGGACGAAATGATAAACGCTTAGAGTCATTTATTTTACAGCTGTATGAGTATTCAAGGAGTTATCCACAACCGGAAAAATGGCTTTTACAATGTGTTGATAACTATGCCGTAAATGAACAGGATGGGGCATGTTTTATCTTTGAGATGGCGGCAAAGCAGACAAAATACTATGTAGAAGATATGCTTGGTATCCTGGATGAGGCACTTGCAATTTGCGAAGAAGCAGACGGTCCATATATGTATGCAGAAATGCTGGAAATGGATATAGAAATGTTGTCAAATCTCAATCGAGAGCAAAATGAATATGAACAGTTATATCAAGAGCTGACATCTATAAAGTGGAAAGCGCTGTCCAGAAAGAAGGACGAAAGCGTTTCAGAGGAAAAGAAAGAAAAAGTAAAACAGCTTCGTGATGAGGTCAAAAAGCAGGTAAAAGATCTGATCGCAGCTTATTACTATGAAAAGCCGGAAGAAATGCTGAAAGATATGGAGGCATCCCACGATACAATGCAGGCATTTGTCGCGTTGGTCCAAATGTTTGCGGATGCATTTGCGGAGAAAAAAAGAACACGAAATCTGATTGATTTCAATGATATGGAGCAGTTTGCCTTGCAGATTCTGACAGAAGAAAAAGAAGGAAAACTGGTTCCGTCAATCGTTGCACAGGAATATCAGGAACAGTTTGCAGAAGTTATGATTGATGAATATCAAGACAGTAACCTAATCCAGGAAGCAATTTTAACAAGCGTCTCAACGATAAGTAAAGGCAAATACAACGTGTTTATGGTTGGGGATGTCAAACAGAGTATATATCGTTTCCGTTTATCGCGTCCGGAACTATTTATGGAAAAATACGAGAACTACAGTCTGGAAGATGGAGAAAAACAGCGTATTGATCTGCATAAGAATTTCCGAAGCCGTGTAGAAGTGCTCGATAGTACAAATTTTATTTTCGAGCGGATTATGAGAAGAGAGCTTGGAGGAGTAGAGTACGACGAGAATGCGGCACTTTATCTTGGCGCGGATTATGAAACCTTGGTGCGTGAAGATGGCAGCCTGGAAAATGAAGCTGAATTATTGCTTTTAGACACATCTGATGCAGAAATCCCGGATGATCTGGAAGAGGGAACAGAATTTCTCGACGGAACAGGAAAACAATTAGAAGCACAGATGGTTGCAAAGCGGATTAAAGAACTGGTCGGAAAAGCAAGGGTGAAGGATAAGGAAACCGGCGAGTATAGACCGGCCCAATATCGGGATATTGTAATCCTATCAAGAAGTGCAAAAGGGTGGTCGGATGTATTTTCAACGATATTGAATGAAGAAGGAATCCCGGCATATGCAGGCAGCAGAGAAGGCTATTTTGAAACATATGAAGTGAGCGTTTTACTAGATTACCTGCAGCTTTTAGATAATCAGAGACAGGACGTTCCGCTGGCAGCAGTATTGACATCTCCATTTGTCGGATTATCCGCACAAGAACTTGCCGAAATCCGAAACTCAAAAGAAAACAGCACATTTTACGAGGCGGCAGAACAAAGCGAAAGACTGCAGGAATTTTACCGACAGCTGGAACATTTCCGCAAATTAATCCCATACACATCCATTCACGAATTGTTGTGGAAAATATTAGAAGAAACAGGGTACGGTGTGTATATCTCGGCAATGCCCGGCGGTGCGCAGAGAAAGGCAAACCTTGAAATGCTAATTGAAAAAGCATGTTCATTCGAAGGGACAAGTTATAAAGGGTTGTTTAACTTTGTGCGATATATCGAGCAGCTAAAAAAATATGACGTAGATTACGGGGAAGCGAATATTATAGATGAACAGGCAGATACCGTGCGGATCATGACAATCCATAAAAGTAAAGGTTTGGAATTTCCAATTGTATTTGTTGTAGGAATGGGCAAACGTTTTAACATGCAGGACGTAAACGGAAGTATGATTATTCATCCGGAGCTTGGTGTAGGAATCGATCAGATTGACTTGGATAGACGTACAAAAATTCCGACATTTTTAAAGAAAATGATCCAGCAGCAGACAAAATTGGAAACCTTAGGAGAAGAACTTCGAGTACTTTATGTTGCGCTGACCAGAGCAAAAGAAAAATTGATTATGACAGGGCAGCTAAAAGATGCTCGGAATCTTGTGCTCCAATATGAAAATGCTGCGATTGAAAATGCATCGAAAGGCAGCATGACGTTTTCAAAATTAGCATCCGCACATAAATATTTAGACTGGGTACTTCCGGTGGCTGCACAGCCAGATGCACCGATTTCGATTAAAGTGTGGGATTACTGGGATGCTGCGATACTCGACAAAAGAGAAGAACAGGCCGAGCAGGTAGCAAAGGATATATTAGAGCATTGGAATCTGGAAAATGTATATGACACTGAATTAAAAGAACATTTGAATGAGCAGTTTTCATATCATTATCCGTATCAGCAAATGCAAAAATGGAAACTGAAATTTACTGTATCTGAGCTGAAAAAACGCACATATCTAAGTGAAGAAAGCAGTGGAGAAAATGGTGAGGAAATGATAGAAGAAGCACCGGTAGTTCCTCTTTTGCCTAAATTTTTACAAGAAGAGGAAGAGATAAAGGGTGCTTCGAGAGGAAGTGTATACCACAAAGTATTAGAACTGCTTGATTTTACACAAGAATACAATACCACATCCCTAAAAGAAGCAATCAGGCAGATGGAACAAGATAAAATCATTACAAAAGAGATGACAAAGTGCATCCGAATAAAAGATATACAGAACTTCTTGCATAGTAATATCGGAAAAAGAATGCAGAAAGCTGCAAAAAGCAAGCTGCTAAAAACAGAACAGCCATTTGTACTTGGAGTAGATGCAGGAGAAATTTACCGAGAAGAAATAAAGGATGCCTGCCAGGCAGCAATGGAAGATATGTCTCAGAAAGAAGTAGAAGATGTTTGTCAATCAAATATGAAGAATGAAATGATATTAGTACAAGGAATCATTGATGTTTATTTCGAAGAAGATGGAGAAATTGTACTGCTCGATTATAAAACCGACAGGGTTCGAAATGGTGCAGAATTGAAAGAGAGATATCATGCACAGTTGGATTATTATGCGAAGGCACTCGAGCAGCTGCTTGGGAAGAAAGTGAAGGAGAAAGTGATTTATTCGTTTTGTTTTGGGGAGGAGATTGCGGTGTAAGTTGCTGTTTAGGGGTGTTAAGCAGCGATAAGGTAACACGTGAAAACAAATTGAATACATTTCTGTTCAGATTTAAATCGGAGGGAAATACATAAAGGCGTAGATTTTGGCTAAATACAATAAACTTGAACTCAAACTCACTGCTTTGCAGTTCAAACACGTTCGTTCAAGTTTATTAACCCCAAAATCTACGCCTTAAGTATTTCCAACTCCTCTATCATATTCACTGAAATGTATTCAATTTGTTTTCAGTTTGTACGTTATCGCACGCTTGACGGATTAAACAGAAGAACTTTGCCGGATCGGCGGTGCGGATGTAATTTTTGTGGGGGATATCTGCGATAGCGGATTTTCGGGGATTGAAGATGCAAAATTTCTGCGGGGAGTATCTGCAAAGTATAGAAAGAGCAGGTTGAGGATGCGAAATTTCTGCAGGGAGTATCTACAAGGCATAGAAAACGTGGGATGTAGATGTAAAATTTGTGAAGGAAGTATCCTCAAATCCCAGAAAAGGCAAGATGTAGATATAATTATACATGCCAGGCAGGTTGAAAAGCATCTGCAAGTTCAAAGAAAAGTAAGTTGCAGATGCATTGGTCCCAAAAAGAGTATCTACAACAGCGAATATCAAGACCTTGCAGATACAACGGTTACAAAAAAATCATCTACCTGTTTCAATCACGGTACACCACAGAGCGCTGCTCTTTAATTCATTAGATTTACGATAACGTACTTTAAGAAAACATCGATATGAATTTCAGTGAATACAGAGGAAGCGATTGGAAATACTTAAGACCAGAATTTTACGTTAGAGCTTAGAAACTTGCTGCTTGAGGGCGTAGCCCGAGTTGCTGGTTTCTAAGCTCTGTTTTTAGTAATAATTCTGGTCTTCTTCTAGTATTTCCCGCTGACGGAGTCTGAGCAGAAATTCATACCGATGTTTCTTATAGGACCATATAGCCATCTAATGAACTAACCAGCAAACTCAAACGCCACCCCATTCTTAGTAAAAAACCTCTGCACCATCTCATCCCACGCTTTCTCAAGTGACTTATCCAATGTGAATGTATTTAAAGATGTTCCGGTGACGCAAGTCAACCCTTGCTCATTAAATTGAATATTCAGGTAAAGTCCCTGTACGGTATTTGGCTGAAAGTCCAGATTCTGTTTGGCAATTAATTTTGCGATATTTGCCGGTGAAAGGCGGAACACAAACTTAAAGCTAAGAGGTGTCCGTTTGCCCTTAATCAAAGAAAAACAATATTCGCGTACTTGTTTCCAGTAAGAATACTCTGGAAGTGCCTCAGAACCGGAGAAAGAGGAAGCAGAAGAAAAAAGTTCTTCGGGTGGAAATTCTGCATAAAAATCCTTCTGAATATAACCATCAATGTGGAAGCTGTTAAAGGTGACAATATCACCTTCAATGAAAAGAAAATGGTCAAAAAGCTCTGATAAAAGAAGCTGAGACATAAATTTTTTTGTTTCTGTTAATTTTAAAGAAATCATGTATAAAAAACCTCCGAAAAAGTACAAAAATTACAGTATAAATTATCATACCATACTTGTTGACTTTTAGGGGTAAAAAAAGTATTATTAAATAAGGAAAATTGTGAACGAAAGTTCATGATTATTCTTATATGAAAAAACAATTAGAACAGTGAAAATAGATGTTTGGGAAAGGCACGAACGAAGAAATTGAAACAGTATAACAAAAGAAAGAATAGAAGAAAAATAGAAGTATATAGTAGAATTGCTGCTACAGGTGTTGTGGCAGCAATTCTTGTCGTAATTGGAGTTCGATTATCGAATAAACATGAGAACGCAGAGATAAGTGCGGGGATTAAATATATTGAGACGAATGAGAAAAAAGATGTCGCTTCGGTCGAGACAAAGATAGAACGTGTTGAGGCAAAAGAGAAGGAAGAAGCGTATAAGGCAGGTACGATCAGCTTAAAAGAGATGTTTGCAAGTACGGTCGTGATGGGAGATTCCATTACGGAGGGATTTACGGCATATGATGTTTTGAATGCGAACAGCGTCGTATCAAAAATAGGTGCATCACTTACTGATCTGGATGACCAGTGTGAAAAGCTAAAAGAGATTAATCCACAGATGGTCTTCATCTCGTATGGAATGAATGATGTGATCAATACGAATGGAGATACAGATACATTTATCAAACAATATAAAGAGTTGGTCGCAAAGATTCAAAAAGAAGTACCGGATACAAAGATTTTGATAAATTCAATATTTCCGGTGCAGCAAAGTGCAATAGCCGAGAAACCGGCATTGGCAAACATTTCAAAATACAACGAAGCATTACAGAAGATGTGTGATGAATTACAGATTGCGTATGTGGACAATACAGATCTTGTAAAAGATGAATATTACGACGAGGACGGAATTCATTTTGTATCTGATTTTTATCCAATATGGGCAGATCACATGGTGGAGGTGTCTTTATCATGACGAACAGGGGAAGTATTACAAGAACAGAACTTTTTAAATACATAACAGTTGCAGCAATTTTAGTCTTTGTGATCCTGATGCTGATTTTCGCAAGTGGAAGTACAAAAGCATTTGATGAAGTTGCAAAAGGCGTGGAGGCATCATTGGATACAGAGAACCTCGTGAAGCAGGACAGTCAGGCGCTGAAGCGGTACTATGGTCTTAACAGTGCAGAGTATGATGGTGTGTTATTTTATTCTTCTGCATCAAGCATGTCAGCAGAAGAAGTGCTTATGATCAAGGTAAAAGACGAAAGCCAGATGCAGGGCGTTCGCGATGCGATTGATCGGCGTCTCGAAAACAGAAAGAATGACTTTGATGGTTATGCACCAAAACAGGTACAGTTGTTAGATTCAGCACAGCTGAAAGTGAGAGGAGATTATATATTCCTTGCAGTAGCTCCGAAGGCGGATGAATATCGCGCAGCATTTTCGAAGAGTCTGTAAGGTGGAGGGAGAAACATATGCTATTTAGCAGCATTACATTTTTATTTATATTTTTACCACTGACATTGCTTTTGTATTATCTTGTTCCAGTTAGGATGAAGAATTATGTGATGTTGGCGGCGAGTTTGATTTTTTATGCATGGGGCGAACCTGTTTATATTATTTTAATGATTCTCTCCATCATATTGAATTATTTTTGTGGACAGGATATTTACGAAAAACGGGATAATGCAAGGGCTATGAAGATGAGCCTTATGTTTGGAGTGGTAATGAATCTGTTGATTCTTGGATTCTTCAAATATTATGGGCTGCTTATGGATACGATCAATGCAATTTTGCCAATCGACATTCCGTATCGTGTGCTGGCTTTGCCAATCGGAATTTCATTTTATACATTCCAGGCAATGTCCTATTTGATCGATGTATATCGAAAAGAAGTAAAACCACAGGAAAATATTTTATACTTCGCATTGTATATTTCGATGTTTCCACAGCTGATAGCAGGACCGATCGTCCGCTATATTGACATTGAAGAGCAGTTAAAGGAACGCAGTATCAATTCGACTAAGTTTGGCGAGGGTGCAATGTATTTTATCCGTGGATTAGCAAAGAAAGTAGTTTTGGCAAATACATTCGGATCGGTATATGAACAGGTTGCTGCGATGCAGATGGGGTCATTTTCAACCTTGACAGCGTGGGTAGGAGCAATCGCGTATGCATTCCAGATTTATTTCGACTTCGGCGGTTATTCGGATATGGCAATTGGTCTTGGCAAGATGTTCGGGTTTGAATTTTTGCCAAACTTTAATTATCCGTATATTGCCAAAAGCATTACAGATTTCTGGAGAAGATGGCACATTTCACTGAGCACATGGTTCCGTGAATATGTATATATTCCGCTCGGAGGAAATCGCTGTACTCCATCGAGACATATCCTAAATCTGTTGATCGTATGGATGTTAACCGGATTATGGCATGGAGCACAATGGAACTTTATGTTCTGGGGATTATATTACGGAGTGATCCTTATTTTAGAAAAATATCTCTGGGGAAGTAAGATTGAGAAGCTTCCATCAGCAGTCCAGCATATTTATGCATTTGTATTGGTTTTGTTTGGATGGGTATTTTTCTTCAGCCCGACATTGGGATATGCAGGTCAGTATCTGAAAGTGATGTTTGGTATTGGTGCAAAAGGAATTTTTGATAAGCAGGGATTCTTTATGATCTTTACAAACTGGTTATTGATCGTAATAGCAATTCTGGCATCTGCACCAAGAGGATACAAACTGTTGAAGAAGATAACAGGATGCTGGCAAAGTGAAGAAGTAAGAGCTATCGTAACTTGTGCAGTTTATATTGCAATGTTCTTACTTTGTATTGCATTCCTTGTAACAGAGACATATAATCCATTTTTATATTTTAGATTCTAGGTGAAAAAATGCAGAATAGTAGAAAGAGAAAAAGAAGTGGCTGGAAAATAGAACATATAATAGGAACAGCATTTGTTGTATGTATCGTATTTTTCCTTGTATTAAATATTATCATTCCGAATAAAGAAATGTCGGAAGAGGAGAATCGAATGTTGGCGGGCAGACCGAAGCTGACATTTGAGAGTCTGGTTTCCGGAGATTTTATGGACAAATTCGAAACCTATCAGGCAGATCAGTTCGTGGGAAGGAATGCCTGGAGAAAATTAAAGACGACTTTAGACAGAATTGGCGGAAGCAAAGAAGAGAATGGCGTTTTAATTGGGAAAAAAGGCCAGCTGATGGAAGAAATCGCAACACCGGATCAGGAACAGTTGAATGCGAATCTGAAAGCTATGAAATCATTTGCGAAATCTTATCCGGATATCAATACATCAGTAATGCTTGTTCCGGATGCTGCAAATGTATTGAAAAACCGTTTGCCGGCACTGGCAACAGTTGCAGATCAAAATCGTATGTTTTCACAGGCAAAACGAGAACTTGGAGAGTCGATCAACTGGATCGATGTGACAAGTTCACTTAAGAAGCATACAGACGAGAAGATTTTCTATAAGACAGATCATCACTGGACAAGCCTTGGAGCATTTTATGCATTTGGAGATGCTGTGGAGTCATTGAATATCAAGTCAGATGCAGTAAGCAACTTCGTGGCATATCCGATATCAACCACATTTAACGGAACCTTGTCTGCAAAGGCAGGATGTAGATTAGGCGAGAAGGAACAGATTGATATCTATGTTCCGAAAGATTCGGACGCAGATATTTTGGTAAGTTATATTGATGAACAGAAAAAAACAGCATCCTTATATGATTCTTCAAAATTAAAGACAAGAGATCAGTATGGTGTATTTTTAGGCGGTAACACATCGGTTATTGATATTAAAACAACATCCGAGGAGTCACGGAGAATTTTAATCATAAAAGATTCGTTTGCAAATAGTTTCATTCCGTTTTTGACACCATATTTTAGAGAAATCGTAGTCGTAGACCCGAGATATTATAGTGGAACGATTCAGGACATCATGGATTCTTATCGAATTACAGATGCGTTATTCTTATACAGCGGAAATACATTTTTCCAGGATAATAACATTAGTGGAATGTTAGGAGCAGGTGAAAGTGAGTAATCAGATTAAAAAAGAATTTCAGCAGAAAAATGAACCTGTCCGCTTGAACAAATATTTAAGCGAGGCAGGTGTATGTTCAAGAAGAAATGCGGATAAACTGATTGAGAGCGGAACAGTAACCATAGATGGAAAAAAAGCGACTATGGGGATGAAGGTGCTGCCGGGGCAGGTTGTAAAGGTCGGAAAGAAGACAGTTTCCAGAATAGATGAGATGGTTGTTTTAGCGGTAAATAAGCCGGTCGGTATCGTCTGTACAGAAGAACGCAGGGAGCGCAATAGCATTGTCCGATTCTTAAATTATCCGATTCGTGTGACATACATCGGCAGATTGGATAAAGATTCGCATGGTCTTTTACTTATGACGAATAACGGGGATATCATTAATAAAATGATGAGAGCCGGAAATCAGCATGAGAAAGAATATAAAGTGACAGTAGACAAAGAAATTACACCCGAATTTATAAAACAAATGTCGACAGGGGTTCCGATTTTGGATACTGTGACAAGACCTTGCAAGGTGACACAGATTGGAAAATATACATTTACAATTGTGCTTACACAGGGATTGAATCGACAAATCCGCAGGATGTGCGAGGCACTTGGATATCAGGTGAAAGATTTGTTCCGCACTCGAGTTATGAATATAGAGTTGAATGGATTAAAAGACGGAGCATATCGGAAGTTGACCGATGCGGAGTTGAATGAATTATATGAACTGATCAAAGATTCTTCAAATGAGACAGTTCGATGGGAATAAAAAGAAAATAAACGTATAGTAGGGGTTGCTTTTAAAGTAACTATGGAGAGGAAAAAAGATGGAAGATAAGAAACAGCGAATGCTGCAACTTGTGGAAATTTTGAATCAGGCTCGCCGTGCTTATGAGCAGGAAGACAGAGAGATCATGAGCAATTACGAGTACGATAAACTGTACGATGAGTTATTGGGACTGGAGCAGGAATTAGGAATGACGCTTGCTTCCAGTCCCACAATTCATGTTGGATATGAAGTGTTAAGTGAGTTGCCAAAAGAGCGTCATGAGAAACCGATGCTCTCATTGGATAAGACGAAAGAGGTTTCGCGTCTGAAAGAATTTTTAGAAAGTCAGAAGGCAATGCTGTCCTGGAAGATGGATGGACTTACGATTGTCCTCACATATCGTGGCGGAGAACTGGAAAAAGCAGTTACCCGAGGAAATGGAGAAGTAGGAGAGGTTATCACAAACAATGCAAAAGTATTTAAAAATGTACCGCTCCACATTCCGTATAAAGGAGAACTGATCCTGCGAGGAGAAGCGATTATCGGATATCATGATTTTGAAAAGATCAATGCCAAGATAGAGGATGTTGATGCGAAATATAAGAATCCAAGAAACTTGTGCAGTGGTTCAGTACGACAGTTGAACAATGAAATTACAGCAAAGAGAAATGTAAAATTCTACGCATTTACATTGGTAAAAGCCGATGATGTAGATTTTCAAAATTCCAGAATAAAGCAGATGGACTGGCTGAAAGGACAGGGATTTGAAGTGGTAGAACATCATCTTGTGGATGCATCTACAATTGAAAATGAGGTTTCGTGGTTTGCAGAGCATATTGCGGAAAATGATTTTCCATCAGATGGACTGGTGCTTGTGTATGACGACATTGTATACGGACAGTCGTTGGGAACAACAGCAAAATTTCCGAGAGATTCTTTTGCATTTAAATGGGCAGATGAAATCCGAGAGACAACACTTCGTGAAATTGAGTGGAGCGCATCAAGAACAGGGCTTATTAATCCGGTAGCAATATTTGATCCGGTCGAACTGGAAGGTACGACAGTGAGCAGAGCCAGTGTTCACAATGTCAGTATTATGGAGGAGCTTCAGCTGGGAATTGGAGATACCATACAGGTATATAAGGCGAATATGATCATTCCTCAGATTGCAGAAAATCTGACACGGAGTGGTAATTGCGTTCCACCGAAGGCATGTCCGGTCTGTGGTGGAGCAACAAAAATTTCCATGGATAACGATACAAAAACATTGTATTGTACAAATCCAACGTGTCAGGCAAAACAGGTGAAATCATTTACGCTATTTGTCAGCAGAGATGCGATGAATATTGAAGGCTTGTCGGAAGCAACCTTGGAAAAATTAATCGACAGGGGATTTATTAAAGATTTCTCAGACATTTTTCACGTAGAGCGTTATAAAGAAGAGATTCAGAAGATGGAAGGTTTTGGAGAAAAATCCTACGATAATCTGATGAAAAGCATCGAGCAGGCAAGAACTACGACACTTCCGAAATTAGTGTACAGTCTCGGAATTGCAAATATCGGACTGGCGAACGCAAAGGTAATCTGCCGGGCATTTGATCAGAATCCGGAAAAAGTGATGAATGCAACAGAAGAAGAATTAGGTGCGATTTCCGGAGTGGGAGATGTGATCGCAAAAGCTTACGTTGATTATTTTGCAGATGAGAAACATCGAGAATTATTTGAAAAGCTCTTGTTGGAAGTGACAATCCCAAAAGAAGAACAGACAACAGAGCAAAAGTTCACAGGTATAAATTTTGTTATTACAGGAAGCGTACACCATTTTGCAAATCGTGCAGAGGTAAAAGAAGAAATCGAAAAACGCGGCGGAAAAGTGACAGGTTCGGTTACATCGAAAACAAATTATCTGATCAACAATGATGTAGAATCCACTTCTTCAAAAAATAAGAAAGCAAGAGAGCTCGGTGTTCCGATCATATCAGAAGATGAATTTGTAGAAATGTTAAAATAAAGAGCTTGTTTACAAAAACTTCATTTGAAGTAAGAGCAATATTCCGTTATAATGAGGAATGGTATATAGATACAAAAGAACGGAGGATTTGTAAGATGTCAGATCACGACACAATAATTATAGATGAAGATCAGAATCAGGATTTCAGAGAAGTAGATCTGGAAACAGTGGAAGATCCGAAGGAAGAAGTAGTAACAGTGGAAGATTCCCAGGACGATAAAGAAGATGATTATGAGAAAGTCTGCTTTATCTGCCATCGCCCGGAAAGTGTAGCGGGTAAGATGATGGAATTTCCAAACAATATTACAGTATGTCAGGACTGTCTGCAGAAGAGTTTTGATGCAATGTCAAATATGCCGACAGATCTGAATAAGATGATGAATATGCCGGGAGTTCAGTTTTTGAATCTATCTGATTTGGACAATCTGTTTCCACAGCAGCCAAAGATTAAGAAAAAGAAGAAAAAATCAACGAAAAAATATAAAAAATTAGATATCAAAGATATTCCGGCACCACATAAGATCAAAGAGCAGTTGGATCAATATGTAGTTGGTCAGGAATATGCTAAAAAAGCAATGTCAGTGGCAGTATACAACCACTATAAAAGGGTTGCTACAGACACGATGGATGATATTGAGATTGAAAAATCCAATATGCTGATGATCGGACCAACAGGATGCGGAAAAACATTTTTAGTAAAGACATTGGCAAAATTATTAGATGTGCCGTTGGCCATTACAGATGCAACATCTCTGACAGAGGCAGGATATATCGGAGATGATATAGAAAGTGTTGTTTCTAAGCTTCTGGCAGCAGCGGATAATGATGTAGAGCGTGCTGAACAGGGAATCATTTTCATTGATGAGATTGATAAGATCGCGAAAAAGAAAACATCCAGTCAGCGTGATGTAAGCGGAGAATCAGTACAGCAGGGAATGTTAAAGCTTCTTGAAGGTAGTGAAGTGGAAGTGCCTGTTGGAGCAAACAGTAAAAATGCAATGGTTCCGCTCACAACAGTAAATACAAAAAACATTCTTTTTATCTGTGGCGGTGCATTCCCGGATTTGGAAGAAATCATTAAAGAAAGACTGACAAAGAAAAGTTCAATGGGATTTAATGCGGAGCTGAAAGATAAATATGATGATGACAAAGATCTGATCAGTAAGGTGACAGTAGAAGATTTAAGAAAATTCGGAATGATTCCGGAGTTTATCGGTCGCCTTCCTATTATTTTCACATTGAAAGGTCTGGATAAAGACATGCTTGTGAAAATCTTAAAAGAGCCAAAGAATGCGATATTGAAACAGTATCAGAAATTACTTGCATTAGACGAAGTAAATCTTATCTTTGATGATAGTGCACTTGAGGCAATTGCTGAAAAAGCAATGCAAAAGGATACCGGAGCCAGAGCACTTCGCGCGATCATTGAAGAGTTTATGCTTGATATTATGTATGAAATACCGAAGGATGATAACATTGGACAGGTGACGATCACCCGTGAATATATTGAAGGAACCGGGGGACCGATCATTGAATTGAGAGGCCAGCAGGTACCACGACTTAGTTAGAAAAGTTATCGTTTATAGCTATGCTATGAACGGGTATGAAAAAGGGTTCTAAAAAATATATAAGATGTCACACGTAAGTTATTGGGGGATAACGAAGTGAAAATGACAACATAGGAGGAGCATAATGAACAGCTATAGTTATCTATTGGATCTGGCAATCATACTTCTTGGCACAAAAGTATTAGGCCTTTTGACAAAGAGAGTACAGATGCCGCAGGTAGTAGGTGCACTTTTGGCAGGACTGCTTTTGGGTCCGGTGGGATTAGGAGTGTTAAGCGAAACTGCCTTTATTCATGAAATTGCGGAAATCGGTGTAATTGTACTGATGTTCTGTGCCGGAATGGAGACGGATATCAAAGAGCTCAAAGCAAGTGGAAAAGCGTCATTTGTGATTGCACTTTGCGGTGTAATCGTGCCACTGATTGGAGGATATTTCTGTGCGTTTATATTTAACAGACCGGGAATGATTCCGTCTTATGCAAGTGCAAGCACATTTTTACAGAATATTTTTATTGGAGTAATCCTCACAGCAACGTCTGTAAGTATTACAGTTGAAACATTAAAGGAACTGGGGAAATTAAAAACACGTTCAGGAAATGCAATTCTGGGGGCAGCAATTATCGATGACATTCTTGGTATTATTGCACTTACAATTGTTACAAGTATGGCAGATGACAGCGTAAATATTGCGATTGTTCTGATCAAAGTAGTGGCATTCTTTGTATTTGCAGCAGTTGTAGGATTTGTTTTTTATAAATTTTATAAGAAATGGGTCGACGGAGCAAAAAAAGAATTACATCGTCACACAATCGTTGCATTTGTATTCTGTCTATTAATGTCATATATTGCAGAAGCAGTATTTGGCGTAGCAGATATCACAGGTGCATTTATCGCAGGTCTGATTATTTCTAACATAGAACGTTCAGAATATTTGCAGACTAAATTTGATACAATTTCATACATGCTGCTTTCACCGGTATTCTTTGCAAGTATTGGACTTAAAGTTGTATTGCCGAAAATGAATTTTACAATTGTTGCGTTTGCAGTAGTACTTACAATCGTTGCAATTCTGACAAAAATTATTGGTTGTGGTATCGGTGCAAAAATGTGTGGATACCAGAATTATCAGGCAAAACGTATTGGTATCGGTATGATCTCACGTGGTGAGGTGGCATTGATCGTTGCCAGTAAAGGTTCTACGCTTGGACTGTTGGGAATTGCATTTTTAGGACCTGTCATCATTGTGGTGGTAATTACAACAATTATCACACCGATTCTTCTGAAAATGGTATTCCGTGATGGAACAAAACCGACAGAGCCAATTGCTGCCGGAGAAGAAATCAAGAGTTACTATGAGAATGTAGAAGAGATTCGTCGTGGTGAAAAGCACGAATAACAATAATAGAAATTAATAAAAAGAGAAACATTGTAAGAGAAAATCCTGCAATGTTTCTTTTTTGTTGCCCGGTATAGGACGAAAGCTTAGGAAAACTTTTTTAGTAATTTCGTAATTCCTCAAAAGTGTGAAATAAATTCAATTGTCCATATCCCCATTCAGGATTTGGAAATGTCATATTTGAAGGTCTGGTAGCACCGATGATAAAAAGGCTTTTAATTTGTGTAGAATCCACACTTTCCGTGCCAAGATGGAACAAAATCCATTCCAGAAGGAGGGCACATGCGCCGGCGGTAATGGCAACGGACAGACTTGAGCCGGAGCGCACTGCAAACCGATTGTTTGGTAACGAACCAAGAATAGAAATGCCGGGGGCAGTGAAATCAGGATGAATTCCATCGTAGCGGTCATATCCTCGTCCGGAATCCAAAGCAATCGCATTTGTATTTCCATCGTAATAAGAAACACAAATCGGTCGGGAAGCATTTCCGGGATTTGTGATTGTATAATAAGGATTCGAATTCAAAAAGAACACTTCCCCTTGGATAAAACTGCTTAGCGGAAGCCACATATGAAATAGCCCGTCAATTATGCGAAGTGGCGAAACGATGATTTTCCATATACCGGGAGAAGGTTTTTGAAAGCGAAAGAAAATCAGCTCCTGATTGGTTCGCTCTACCAATAATTTATAATCAACAATAGCTGTTGTGCCTTCTAGTAAAAACTGAAATTCATCACGCTCTGTAGTGCGGATTGTATTTCGTCCACGGATTTCACCGGAAGGGGAAATAATGGAAAAAGCAAGAATATTGGGAATACTGTTCCAAAGCTCCAGCGTAAATCCGGGAACTCCTTCACCCACACGGATTTCCACAGTTGCACTATCAGCAATATTTTTTAGGGTATACTGAAAATGATGTCTTCCATTTGCTTCATTTCCTACGCCGGTGACAGGAATGATATTTGCCTTGGATGCATACAGATCCAGAAGATTGGATAATGGGAGTAAACCGAGATGTCCACCGGAATTTGTGCCGAGTGCAATGCAGAGAATAAGCGGAAGTTTATATTTTGCAGCAAGGTCAGATAAATATTTTATAGCAAGCAAAATGTCAGTCTCCTGATAAGCTGTTGCAGAATCAGCAATAAAATAATAGTCGCGGAGATATTGTTTGGCAGGTTTTAATTTTACAACAGCAAGAGTCGCTTCCGGGGCAGCCCCCAGAAAGTTTGCCTGCGGGGCACCGCCACCACATGCAAGACCGGCAACAAAAGTCCCATGTCCTTCGACATCTTGTGAAGGAACAATGTTTAGCGGTTGTTCTGATGCAAGCGCATCATTAATCTGGAGTTGTGTATATTCAGAGCCATAATAAAAATTGTCAGGAGGAGTTCCGGTCTGAATCGTCTGATCCCAGATAGAAAGAACCCGAGTCGAACCGTCCAGATTACGAAAAAGAGGGCTTAAATAATCAATTCCACTGTCTAAAAAACCAATCAAGACACCCTTGCCTTTCAATTGTAGGGTAGGATAATTCTGGATGGAGAGAATACCGGTCTGGTTTAGAGTTTCCATACTAATAGGGGCATAGCATTTTGGAATAGAAGCGTAAGGAAATTGCTTTAATGTGATAGGTTCAGCCTGAATGGCAGAAATATAAACACAGCGATAATCAAAATCCGCATTTTGTATACAGGAATTTTGCAAGGCAATGTCAGAGAGAAAAGAAGTCTGGATGCCATCGAGGATGAAGTCACGATAGTCTTCGGAAAGAATACGTTCTTTGCAGAGAGAATTGGACATGGCGGACCTCGTTTTTTATTAGTATATGCAGGGGATGCGCCTGCAATGATGTAGAATAAGGAAGTTGTAGATATTTTGTTACTTTTCATTTTTACGATTTTCAGGTAAGGACATGCCTAACTGGCTCTTAAAAAAGTAAAATGAAAAGTTGACACAGCCGTACGGCTAATAATATAATAATGTCATATTATTTAGCCGTATGGCATAATAAATTGAAGATGTAAAATATTTAGTCGTACGGCATATAAAGGAGGAGATATGAAAATAACAGATTCAAAATCATTAGGTCAAGCTATTCGTGAAAGAAGAAAAGAATTAAGCTATACGCAAGTTTATTTATCGGATTTTACAGGCCTTTCGGTGACTTTTATTTCTGATGTGGAACGTGGAAAACCAACAGCTGAGATTGAAAAAACTATCAAGTTGATAAACATTTTGGGATTAGATTTATTAGTAGAGCGACGAGGATAAGGATATGAGAAAATTATCAGTTTATGTTGAAATTAATGGTAAAAGTGAATATGTAGGAGAAATTACAGGAACTAATTCAGAAGATGCTTACTTTACATATGATACAGCATATTTAAACGATCCGGAGCATCGTGCTATTTCTATTGGTCTTCCGCTTGAAGAAAAGACATTTAATGTAATGCGTACTCGAATTTTTTTTGAGGGTTTACTTCCAGAAGGATATACAAGAAGATGTGTTGCCAAATGGATGCACATGGATGAAAATGATTATTTGTCTATTTTGGCAGGTCTTGGAAGAGAATGCCTTGGAGCAATTAGAGTTATAGAAAATTCAAATTGTATTATTACACCAGAATACCGGGAGCTTTCAGAAGCGGAAGTATATGCCCTTGCTAGTGAAGGAGCAACAGAATCTGCAGAACTGGTCACAAAATCACATTTATCTTTAACTGGAGCATCTGGAAAAGTTGGATTGTATTATAATGAAATAGAAAAAAAGTGGTATTTACCAATTGGGGAAGCTCCAAGTACTCATATTGTAAAACAGAGTCATGTAAGGTTGAAAAAGATTGTTGTAAATGAACAATTGTGTCTTTTAACAGCAAAAAATCTGGGAATTGAAATTCCAGAAAGTTTCATTGTTACAACAGATAAAAAAGAGGAAGAATCGGTGCTTTTTGCAACAAAACGATATGATAGACAATTTGTAGCAAACAATAACATAATGAACGGTTTGCCAGTTCCTTGTAGATTACATCAGGAAGATTTTGCTCAAGCACTTGGAATTGCTTCAGTAAATAAATATGAGAAAAAACAAGAAGGATATATGAAAAAGCTTTTTGATGTGATTCGTGCATATTCTGCTGATCCTATGACAGATTCATTAAAACTCTGGGATATTTGTATATTTAATTATTTAATTGGAAATACAGACAATCATATTAAAAATCTTTCGTTGCTTTACGGAGAGGATATGAAAAGTATTCGATTAGCTCCGGCATATGATATCGTGAGTACAATGATTTATAAAAACAGTACAGAAGATATGGCATTAAGTATTGATGGAAAATACAATATTAACGAAATTTCAAGAGAATCATTTGGAAAAGCAGCAACGCAGGTTGGAATCGGTAGCAAAATTGCTATGAGGCGGTTTGATACTATGGTAAATGGCTTTACAACTGCTTTACAAAAAGCAAAGCGGGAACTAGATATGCTTGGAATTAACCAAACAGATTGGATAGGTGAACAGATTATGGAAAAGGGTGGAATAAAGAAAGAACTTCAGAGATTGTGAAAATTGAGCAAATTATAGATATAATAAAACGATAGAAATAAAAAAGGAGATACCACAAATGTTAGTATGTGATTATATAGTAGAATCAATTGATGGAGATTACGCCAACTTAAGAAGAGTGGACAAACCAGAAGAAGAGTTAAAATTAGTTGCGAGAGCGTTATTGCCGGAAAATATTGTAGAAGGCGGAAGACTGCATTACGAGATGTTGCAGTACACAATTGTGTAAAGAAGAGGTGTATCATGTATAAAATATTAATTGTGGAGGATGATACGACCATTGCAAATGGTTTAAAGAATCATCTTGAAAAATGGGATTATGAGGTGGAGTGTATCACGGATTTCAAAAATATTATGGATAGCTTTACAAAAAATGAACCACAATTGGTATTGCTGGATATTGTATTGCCATTTTTCAATGGATTTCACTGGTGCCAGGAAATCAGAAAGATTTCAAAAGTTCCAATTATTTTCCTCTCATCGGCGAATGATAATATGAATATTGTGATGGCAATGAATATGGGCGGGGATGAATTTATCGAAAAACCATTTGATTTTGCGGTGGTAACGGCGAAGGTGCAGGCTGTTTTGCGAAGAACATATGAATTCAGAGGAAACACCAACATGTTGGAATGGCATGGCGCATATTTGAATCTTTCAGATGCAACACTTCAATATCAAGAGCAGAAAATGGAGTTGACTAAAAATGAGTTCCGCATTTTACAGATGCTTATAGAGAATGCCGGGAAGATTATATCCAGAGACAATATTATTATAAGGCTCTGGGAGAGCGACGAATTTATAGATGATAATACATTGACAGTCAATGTTGCAAGACTTCGAAGGAAGTTGGAAAAGATGGGATTGGAAAATGTGATTCTTACAAAAAAAGGTATTGGATATATGGTGGAAGCATGATGAAAATGTTTTTGAAATCAAAACAGAACGAGCTGCTGTGTTATATCGGAAGCATGCTATTGTTTGTTACAGTGCTATTTTTGTATGATGTAAGGACTGATGCAATTCAATATGGGTTATTACTTTCAACTGTTTTATTCCTGCTCAATTTAACATTACAATTTTTCAAATTCCAAAAACGTCTATCTGAGCAGGATTATCAGAATATTATAAAGAATCTGAAGGATCAAAACAGTGAGTTAAAATCTCAGGAACGCATTTTCAAACAGGAAATGTCAGACTACTATAGTATGTGGGTACACCAGATTAAGACACCGATTGCTGCCATGCATGTATTACAGCAGATATTAGAGGAAGAATACCCGGAACAAAAGTATATAAAAGAAATCAAACTGGAATTATTTAAAATTGAGCAATATGTAGAAATGGTGCTGACATATCTTAGAATGGGAGAAATGTCAGGAGATTTGAAGTTTGAGAAATATTCATTGGATGCCATAGTAAGGCAGGTTATCCGAAAATACTCACAGATGTTTATTTTACGGAAAATACATTTGCAGTACGCAAAAACTTCGCAGTGTATTGTCACAGACGAGAAATGGCTGCAGTTTGTGCTGGAGCAGGTTCTTTCCAATGCACTAAAATATACGAAAGACGGCGGAATGATTTTTATTTATACAGAAGAAAAAGAAAATAAAAAATGTCTTGTGATTGAAGATTCCGGAATCGGCATTCAGGCGGAAGATTTGCCAAGAGTATTTGAAAAAGGATTCACAGGTTATAATGGAAGAGCCGACAAGAAATCAACAGGAATAGGATTGTATATGTGTAAGAAGATTATGGAACGGCTGAACCATCAAATTTGGATTGAGTCGGAGATAGATAAGGGGACAAAGGTGTATCTGGATCTTGCAAGAGAAGAATGGACGATTGAATAAGCATGAAAGAGTATGAATAAGCAATCTTACAGTAATGTAAGATACGAGAGGAAAATGTAATCTATTTCGATGGAAACACATTTTCCTTTTTTCTATAATAAGCCTTGTAAAAAAGAAAAACGTTGGGAAAGGATGGAAAAAATGGCATTACTGGAAGTAAAAAACGTAAAGAAAATATATACGACAAGGTTTGGAAACAATCAGGTTGAGGCTTTGAAAAATGTAAATTTTTCAGTAGAATCCGGAGAGTATGTCGCAATTATGGGAGAGTCCGGTTCGGGAAAAACAACGCTTTTAAATATACTGGCAGCATTGGATAAACCGACAGAAGGAAAAGTATATTTGAAAGGAAATGATCTAGGAAATTTAAAAGAAAAAGATATTGCGGCATTTCGCAGACAAAATATGGGATTTGTATTTCAGGATTTTAATCTGTTAGATACATTTTCATTAAAAGATAATATTTATTTACCGCTTGTATTGTCCGGAGCAAAATATAATACGATGGAGAAACGGCTGGCTCCGATTGTAGAAAAGCTGGGAATCACACAGATTTTAGATAAATATCCGTATGAGGTGTCAGGCGGTCAAAAACAGCGTGCGGCAATAGCAAGAGCACTGATTACAAAACCACAGCTGATTTTGGCAGATGAGCCGTCAGGAGCATTGGACTCAAAGGCGGCAGACAGTCTCATGAATTTATTTACTACGATCAATCAGGACGGGCAGACCATATTAATGGTAACTCACAGCGTAAAAGCGGCAAGCAGTGCAAACAGGATTTTATTTATCAAAGATGGAGAAGTATTTCATCAGATTTACAGAGGAAATCTCACCAGTGAACAGCTGTATCAGAAAATCGCAGATACACTTACAGTGTTGACAACAGGAGGTGAGGAGAGTGAATAATACACTTTATCCGAAACTTGCAGTTACAAATTTGAAAAATAATAGAAAGACATATGTCCCATACATTTTCACGGCAGTATTATGCGTCATGATGTTTTACATGATTGACGCACTTAGCAGAAGCGAAAGTGTCGAAGAAGTTACGATGCAAATATGTTTACGTTATGCAGTCGCAGTGGTGATGATTTTTTCTTTGATCTTTTTATTTTATACAAATAGTTTTTTGATCAAAAGAAGAAAAAAAGAAATCGGAGTATATCACATTTTAGGAATGGGAAAATCGCATATATCGAAAATGATGTTGATAGAAATGCTCATAACAGCCGGAGTTAGCATTGTAGCCGGAATCGTATTTGGCGTGATATTCGGAAAACTGATGTATCTTATTTTATTAAAAATCCTGCACAGCAAAGTGTCGATGGCATTCGCAATCAGCCTGAGCTCAGTGAGAGATACAGTATTGCTATTTGTTGTGATTTTTTCACTTTCATTTCTGTATAATTTATTGCAGATTAAATTATCAAATCCAATCGAACTTTTACATGGAGGAAATCAAGGGGAAAAAGAGCCAAAAACAAAATGGTTTTTAACACTAATCGGAGTGGCAGCACTCGGGACAGGGTACTATCTTGCTATTACAACAGAGCACCCGCTTGATGCCCTTTCTCACTTTTTTGTTGCAGTTGTCTGTGTAATCGTGGGAACTTATGCACTTTTTACAGCAGGCAGTATTGCAATTTTGAAAATGTTGAAAAAGAATAAAAAATTTTACTATCAGCCAAAGCATTTCACAACAATATCCGGCATGATATACCGCATGAAGCAAAATGCGGTTGGACTTGCGAATATTTGCATTTTAAGTACAATGGTGCTGATCATGGTTTCGACAACAGTGTCACTTTATGCCGGAATGGAAGATATTTTAAAGGCAAGATTTCCACAGGATTCTAGCATTACGATACAATCTCAGGATGAAAAAACAAAAATGTTGATAAATGAGTTGATTAATAAAACAGAAAAAGAAGGAGTAAAGATTTCATCCAGATTTGAATACGATTATGGAGCATTATCAGGAACCCAGAATGGTGACACATTAAATTTAACTCCAGTGACAAATTATGGAAGAGCAACTCTCTTTATTGTAAATCTAATTCCGGTCGAAGATTATAATCGGATAGAAAAGAAACAGGTTTCATTGAAAGATGATGAAGTGATGATTTATCGGACCAATGGAACTTATGGAGAGAATAGTGTAAAGATAAATGGCCGGACTTATAAAATAGCGCAGGAATTAAATGAATTAAAAGCCGAGCCGAAAAATAAAGCAGGTGCATTCGGAACCTATTATATTATTTGTTCAAGTAAAGAACAGGTTCAGAAAATGCTGTACGAGATTGTGTCAAACACAAAAGGAATAGAACCAGAATATATAGATATTTTAGCTGCACTGAATCATACTGTACGTTTTAATATGTCAGGTGATGTAAATAAGTACGAAAACGTAATCTATAATATGCAAAATGAATATCCAGAGCTTTCTAATGTGGAGTTCCAAAACAGACAAATGAGTGAAAATTCATTTTACGAACTCTATGGAAGTCTCTTATTCATCGGAATTTACATGGGGATTTTATTTGTCGTAGCAACAGTCTTAATCATTTATTACAAGCAAATATCCGAAGGCTACGATGACCGGGAACGCTTCCAGATCATGCAGAAAGTAGGAATGAGTAAAAAAGAAGTGAAATATTCTATTAAAAATCAGGTGTTAAGCGTATTTTTCCTTCCACTTATCACAGCTGTGATTCATGTGATGGTCGCATTTCCTGTTGTGATGAAATTACTGGCATTATTGAATCTGGCAAACAAGACACTGTTTATGCTTTGCACAGGTGTGACAATAGTAGTGTTTGCGGGATTCTATGCAGTTGTGTATGGCGTGACGGCTAGAGAGTACTATAAGATTGTGAATTAAGAAAGCATCAGAAATGACCTAGTTTTCGAAACACTAAAAAAACAAGAACTGACTATGCAATCCAGCGAATTTACTTTTTTGGTGTCTGATGTATCTATATCCTGGGTTTATTTGCTTGTACAGATGCCTTTGTGGCAACCATTGTATCTGCACTGGCTTAATATTCGCTGTTGCAGATGCTCTTTTTGTAATTGTTGT
>OLGY01000486.1_pt1 | contig 27417 bp, 14 predicted proteins | sample 1605951 | NCBI WGS metagenome assembly OLGY01 (sample SAMN03283280) | human gut metagenome | biome: human-associated habitat; material: feces | host: Homo sapiens | place: Peru | collected 2012
AAAAAAATAAATAAAAAAATAAATAAAAAAATAAATAAAAAAATAAATAAAAAAACAAATAAAAAAATAAATAAAAAAATAAATAAAAAATAAATAAAAAATAAATATGATAAAATATCATATTTATTTTTTAGCACGTATGAATCGTATGTCGTCTCCGAAAAATCGGCAGATGTTGTAATTGCCTATTAGTCGGGAAACGATGCGTTCGTCGTAATTTTTAAATAAATTTTGGATGCTTAAATTTGTAGAAATTATTGTTTTTGTTATTTTATTATTTTGATTTAATAATCGGGTATTTAATACAGTAAATAATTCTGTAAATTTCATATTATTCAAACATTCTGTTCCTAAGTCGTCAATTATTAATAAATCTACATCTAATAAACTATTATATATAGAGCTATCTGTTTTTCCAAAACGATAATTTATTATAGTGTCTAGCATTACGGGTGACGTTTGATAAAGAACGTTTTTTCCTTTTTTTAATAGTTCATTTGCAATACATCCAGATAAAAAAGTTTTCCCTAATCCAGTATTTCCAGTAAAGAGTAGATTTTTTTCACTAGGATTGTCAAAATTTTCAATAAATTTTTGAGATATTTTTTTTATTATTTCTATATTTTCTCGTGGAGAAATATCTGAATTATACTTGACTTTATCCACATCTGATGAATAAACTGTGGATAAGAAGTTTTCAAATTTATGATTTTCTAGGTTGAAAATATTAGATTTATTGTATTCAATATTAAATAATTGTTGTTTTAAACAATTGCACATTTTTGTATTATAGTTACTGGTAATATATCCAGTATCATTACATAATGGACAATCATATTTTGGTAATAAATAATTTTCATCATTAGTTACAGATAATAAAAGTTCTTTTTTTTCTTTTTTTAAGCTTTCAATTTGCTTTCTTAAATTATCTAAATATTCAAAATTACTTGAGCTAATTAAATTTTTTGATGCAGAAATTGATAGTGTGCTTAATTGATTATCTATTTCTGAAAATCTAGGATTTTGTGCATATAATTTTTCTTTTCTTTTTTCTGCTTCTGCCATTTTTTTAGCTCTTTTATTTTCATACATAATTAATAATGATTTGAGAATTGCAGTATTCATAGTTAAAACCTCGTTTCATTAAATTTAATTATTTTGTTTAAAATTATTAGCATAAAAATTATTTAAATCACTATAATTTCTTTGGTCATAATTAGAATAACCGTTGTTTTTTTCTAAAGTTTTTATATTTTTATTTTTTTCTTTTAGTTGTGTTAAAAAAGACTGAATATCATTTGAGGTTTTTAAATTTCTGTCGTGCCAGTCTGTTAATAATTTATCTAAATAGTCAAAATTAGGATTAGATTTAGATGTTGTCTTTTTTAAGGCTATTTCTATTATATCTAAATTATATCCATAATCAATATTCCATTTTTCAATGTAGCCTTCTTCATATTGTGATAAATGACGTGTAATACCAAGTTTTTTTGAAATCGTTTTTTGTAAAGTATTAAGTTTTTCTTGTTTTTCATAGTATTTATCTAAGTCATTATATGTTTTTATATTATTTTTAAACCAGGCTTCTGCAACGGCTTGTATATAATTTCTATGTAAAGCAGATCTATTAAAACAATATTGAAATAAAGCAATCATAACTTCTTCATCAAATGAGTATTTTTTAAACCATAAATCGATGTCACTATACCATGATGGTGACATAATTCCTTGGAAAAATTGGTTATTAATACTATCTATTGCTTTTGCTCTTTGTTTATTTTGTGCAATTTTTTCAAGCTCTTCTGGAGATGATGTAACCTTAGGGGTATAAAGCTTGTGAAGTTCTATTTCTTGAATATTGTTAATAATATATCCAGTATTTTTTTTAGTTATTAAACTTTGTTCTTCTAAATATTTTATGCTGTCTTGAATTGTTTTTAAAGGTAGCTCTAATTTTTTTGAAAGGTCATTTAAGCGTATATCTTTATTATATTTGGCTAAAAAAGTAATATATAAATATACTTTTAAAGCATCACCAGAAATTTGTGAAAGATATTCAGTAAAAAATATATCTGGTAAATTTGTTGATGAAAATAATAATGATAAATCACTTTGCTCTAATTTCATAAAAAAGCCCCCCCTAAACATTTGTCAAATTATATCACTAAAAAAAATAAAATACAAGAAATTGTTAAAATATGTAATAAATAAAAAAATATAATATTCCTGTAATTAATTATTAAAAAATAGCAAATTGTAACTATAAAATAATTATTCCTAATAAATTATAATAATAAAAATCATTGAATTTACAAATGTATTTCAATGATTTTTACTTTTCATAATATTATTTTTATTAATAACTAATATCAACAGATGGTGTTTCAGTGGTTTCGCTAGCTACGGCACCTGTTCCTACAGATACTACTTGATTATGTGGTTTATATGTATCTGAATTAATTAACGTTCTGGATACTTCAGCTCCATTTTTATATAATATTTTATATGTTTGTGTTTTACATCCATTTGAACCTGCTTGGGTTATTTTTTGAGTGCCAGCTGGTAATGATGAAGTTTCTTGGTATTGTGTTGAAAATGGTATTGAACCAATTTCAGATGAAACAATTTTAACTTCGTAATCATCACTAGTTTTTAGTCCATAAACATTAAATGATACAGAACCGTTTCCTGCTGTTGCTGTTATTCTTATTGGATAATTTCTGTTATTTTTAAATTTAAAATCAGGTGCTCCCCAAGATACTGTTGCATCTTGGCCTGCTGGTACATATGTTGGTTTAAATGTATGATTTGACCTTTCTACAATTTCAAGATTAGCAAGTAATATTGCGTTATATAATGTTGAAGAAACTTGACAAATACCACCACCTAAACCAGTTGTAACTTCACCATTTAAATATACCCCAGCTTCTTTATATCCTCTGGTAGCTGTTCTTTGACCAACTGTAGAGTTATAAGAAAATGTTTCTCCAGGCATAAGTACATATCCATTTACTGAACGAGCTGCAAGCGAAATATTTGTACATCTGTTAGAATTTCCAGTTGAATAAGTTGTAGAATATGTAGCCAATAAATCTGGAAAAGCTTCTTGCCCTAAAGATTTTACAGCTATTTGAGGTTTTAAAACTTTTAATGGTATTGTAAAAGAATCTTGGTTTTGTGATACAAGTTTTTTTGCTTCATCTAGGCTAATTCCAAAATCTAAACCTTCTTCTTCTTTATGAATTTCATAAGGATTTGTAGAATAATATGCATTTACAGGGTCTTTATGAATTTCATTATAAATTGATTCAATATCAACTGTATCAGCTTCGAATTGTTCAACTGGTATATCCATTGAAGTAATATTGTTTACAATACAATTTTTTAAGTTTGTAGTAAAAGAGTCAGTTGAAATTCTATTACCATTTGAACTATTTGATACAATTAAATTATTATTTTCAATTTTGTAACTTGAGTTTACAACTTTGTCAGGTAATTCATTATTAATTTTAGTAATTTCGTCATTCAATTTATCAGAATTGTATGATGTATTTGGTAATATATTATTCTTTTTTAAAAATGTAGAAATTACTTTTTTATTATTAGCAAAAATATTATTTTCGCATCTTCCAATATTGTATGCTTCGTCTAATGACGAATCAAAATCGAATGATGCTTCAATATCAGATAATTTTAATGTTGTTGTGTAATCATTGTGATTTAACTGAATTTCATTAGCAGTATTTCTTGATAATTGTAAATTTAATTTTTGTAATGCTTCAGTTTTAGTTAAATTGGAAACATCAACACCATTTATTGAAACGCCAGATATTATTTTATCTGATTTTGAAGTTATTAATGCAAAAATAAATGAGCTAATTAGAAAAGCTAAAATTAATATTGTTAATAATAATAATAAAATTACTTTTTTTCTTTTGGTAGTGTTTTTTTCATTTGAGCTTATGTTACTGTTGTTATTGGCTTGACTAATTATTTTTTCGGCTTCTTTAATTATATCTCTTTCAGCCGGCAATTTTGTGTCTAAAGTTTTCATATTTATCTCCATTTTGTATAATAATATATATTATTAAACTACAAAATTCGTGTTCTGTAAAGATAAAAAATAAAAATGTAATATTAAAAAAACAAATTTGTAATATTTATATATTGAAAACTATTCATTAAATGATATAATTAGAACAGTTTTATATGGAAAGGAGAAAATTTATGTCTGAAGGTAAAGATTTGCAAAAAAAATTATTTAATGAAAAAAAATGTGGATGGGAGAATTTAAGCCCAGAAAGTAAAAAAGACATATATGATTATTGTGATTCATATATGGATTTTTTAAATAATGGAAAAACGGAAAGAGAAATAGTAAAAGAAGCAAAATATATAGCAGAAAATAACGGATTTACAGATATTAAAAATATACAATATTTAAAGCCAGGAGATAAGGTATATTATATAAATAGAGAAAAAAGCATGTATTTGGCTGTAATAGGTTATGATAATATTGAAAATGGAATAAACGTAGTTGGTGCACATGCTGATTCTCCAAGATTAGATTTAAAACCAAATCCTTTATATGAAGATGATGGCTTTGCGTTTTTTAAAACTCAATACTATGGAGGAATAAAAAAATATCAATGGACAACAATACCACTTGCTTTACATGGTGTAATTGTTAAAAAGAGCGGAGAAAAAATTGAAGTTAATATAGGAGAAGATGATAAAGACCCTGTATTTGTAATAACAGATTTATTACCACATTTAGCACAAGAGCAAATGAAAAGAAATTTAGCTGATGGAATACAAGGAGAAGAGCTTAATTTATTAATAGGAAGTATTCCATACAATGATAATGAAGTAAGTGAAAAAGTAAAATTAAATATTTTGAATATGTTAAACTTAAAATATGGAATTACTGAAGTAGACTTTTTAAGTGCTGAACTTGAAATTGTTCCAGCTTTTAAAGCAAGAAGTTTAGGCTTTGATTCAAGTATGGTAGCTGCATATGGACAAGATGACAAAATATGTGTGTATACATCTTTAACAGCATTAATGAATACACATAACCCAAAAACTACAGCAGTGTGTTTAATATCTGATAAAGAAGAAATTGGTAGTATGGGAAATACAGGAATGGAGTCACATGTATTTGATACATTTGTTTCAGAGCTATTAAATAAATTAGGTGTAAATAGACCAAATTTATTAGATAAAGTATTTTGTAATTCTAAAATGTTATCTGCAGATGTAGATGCAGGATTAGATCCAACTTTTGCTTCAGTTGCAGAAAAAAATAATGCATCATATTTAGGAAGAGGAATAGGATTAAACAAATACACAGGAGGAAGAGGAAAATCTGGTTCATCAGATGCAAATGCAGAGTTTGTTGCATATGTAAGAAATATGTTAGAAAGCAATAATATAGCATATCAAATAGCAGAGCTAGGAAAAGTTGATTTAGGCGGTGGAGGAACAATCGCATATATACTAGCTAATAAAGGAATGGATGTAATAGATTGTGGTGTGCCAGTATTGTCAATGCATGCTCCATACGAAGTAACAAGTAAATTTGATATATATTCAGCATTTAGTGCATACAAGGCATTTTTTAGAGCATAATTTTATAAAGGTTTCATTTCAGCTACTGAAATGAAACCGATTATTTTTATAATATATGTTAGAAAAGTTTGGTTATTGATAAGATATTTTTATTTGATAATTGAATTCTATTTAAAAATTTATATAAAAATGTAAAAAAGTACTTGAAATTGAAAAAATAATATGCTATAGTATATAAGTACTTTTTAAGAAGAATAATCGAGGTGTAGCGCAGTTGGTAGCGCGCGTGGTTTGGGACCATGAGGTCGCAGGTTCGATCCCTGTCACCTCGACCATAAAAAGGAGCTTTTTGAAAGCTCCTTAAATTGTTTTTAGGCTATTTTAAGCCTTTTTTCTTTTCTCAAACTTTTTCAAAATTTCTAAATATTTGTGTTACTGCATTCAAAATTACATTCAGTTAGATTTTTTTGAATGTAATATTTGCATTCAATATAAATAATTGCAAATTTCAATATATGTAGGTATAACTTTTTCATCATATTTATTATGACGATGCCATATAATTTTTTCGATAATAGTAATATATAAAGCTTTTTCAATTAATTTCTTATTTTCTTTAAAATATTTTGAAATCAATAATATCATATTATCTAATTCATCTATGCTTGTGTTATAATGTTTAATTTCACTAAGTATAAAAGGTGCCGTTTCAAAAACTCTTTCAGCAATAATTCCATGAGGATCAATGGCTTTCCAGTTATCTCCGGATTTTAAAATATTAAGATGTTGTAAATCTCCATGTAGCACATACTTAGGAAGATTTTTTTCTTTCAATTCTTTGTATAATTGAACACCTGTATTAATTATATTTATAATATCTAAAAATTCTTCTTTGTTTTGTTCCACACATATTATTTTATCATTAAATCTTTTTTCAAAGCTTTTAAAATCACTTTTATTTTCAGTATCAAACATAAGGTTAATTGCAATATTAGAAAAAGTTTTTATGCGTTCTTCTAAATTATCTAAATTAAACAAAGATATTCCTGGTGAAAGCAATTCTAAAAGCATCACTTTATCTTCTTTATCATAATCATAGCAAATTACAGAATATTTAGAGTTATAATGTTTTATTGCAGAAACTTCACTAATTAATGTTGTACCAGGAGTTATTTTTAAAACAACATCTCCATATTCTCTTGACTTAGCAAAAAATACCAGATTAATAGTTAATTTATTTGCCAATTTAATATCTTTTAACTTGTATTGGTCTATATATTTTTTTATTAATCCATCAATATTATTTAACCATTTAATACCGTCTTTATGATAACGATTAATAATAGATTCTTTAAATTTTTCTGGCAAAGTTATCATTAGCATACCTCCTTTGAATAAAAAATAACATATTTAATTTTAGTTTGTCAAATTATTTTATATTAGAATGGTGTGAAAAGTATTATAGAAATGGTTTTGTTGATAGTATCGAATTATTAATAACGATTTAATATTTTTACAAAATTAGCTTAATTCGCTCCATTAATATTGACTTACGGAGGGTATTGGGTTAATTTATTAATAATAGATGTATTGATTATTGATTATAATTTGAAGTTTATGAATAATGCCTTTTTGAAAGAGGAACATAATGGCTTAAAATGTTGAGAAATGCTAATATTGATGTGCTAGAAGATGAGAATAAAGGAATTTGACATAAATTTATAGTGTGATATAATTCATTACAGAAAATAGTAATTTTTTTGATAAATGTTAATGTCAATATTTTATATTAACATTAACAATAAAGTATTATAAGGTGGTTTTACAAATGAAAAATAATGAAATTGCATACACGGAAGTAGATACAATTTTAAGCTTAATGGATGAAAAGTACATAAATAAAATACCAAAGAATTTAAGAGGCATATTCAAAGAAGAAAAAAGTTTTGATTATAAGCCTAATATTGACCCTAAAAAGTCATTAAATGAACAAAACTTACAAAGAGAAACATTAGTAATTTTAGCAATTCTTAGCTTGAATTATTGGTGTGAAAGTGAAGAAGAAAAGCAGAAACTGATAAAAGCATATTCGGAAAATGAAAAGAAAAATGAAACTGAAATCAAAGAAAAGTATAATCCAGATTATATATTTAAAAATAATATTATGCTAAATGGAGAGAAAACAGAGAATCAAAAAGAAATTCAGATGGTAGAATATAAAGAGGGATTTTTAAAGAAACTGTGGAATAAATTGAGAAGTTTTTTTGGAAGCAATTAAAGAATTAGGAGGAAAAAATATTATGACAATGAGAATTTCGAAAAGTATAGAATCTGTGAAAAAAGAGAGAGCTATTATTAAAGAAATGTCAGATTATTTTACAGATAATATTTTTGATTCACATAGTCCAGAAATGGTAAAAAAATTAGAAGATTATTTATATAATCTGTTTGAAATTAATATGAAGGATATTGGATATGAACCTAGACTAATACCTAAAGGTCAAGAAAGTAATTTTGACATAATCTTAAATGATGAACAGCAAAGAATAGTAAATCTTGCATTTTGTAAATTAGATGAATTAGTGGAGGGAAACTCATGGGGAGGAGCTAAATATGAAGATCACAGTAATATGATATATCCTCAACTAAGAATTAATATAAATAACGGTTATTATGATAAGATAGAAAAGCCAGCTGATATTTATAGATTAATAGAAACATTATATCATGAAATGAATCATATAAAACAGTATGTTATGCTAAAAAAACAAGAAAGCAGTTTTGAAAATCTTATAAACGGGTGTGCGTTTTTAATATTTAAACGGAGATATATATGGAAAAAATTATGATAAAATTCCATTTGAAAATGATTCATTTGCAAATTTTGAATTATTGGAGCATATTAACGTAAACAAAAATTGGTTTGGAGGGCTCAACCAACGAAATATGAATTTTGATTATTTTTTGGGGCGTGCTAGACAAAACAATCCAGTGTGTCAAGATGCTATACTAGATAGACTAGATGCAGTGATATCTTCTAAAGATATTGCTAAATGTCCTATAGTAGGAAAGATATATAATTTGGATGCAACTAAAAAATCTACTATAGAATTAATAAACAATATGAATAAAGAAATAAGTGAAATCATAGGTAATAGGGAAATAGATGAGTATGATAAAAGAACTAGAATAAAAGATTGTAAAGGTATGTATTATGAAATAATATATAGAGCTTTAAAAAATGAAAATATTGATTCGAAAAAATTTGAAATGATTAAAAAGGCTTATGGAGAAGATAATGATTTGACTAAAGATATATCAAGTTATTTTGAAGATAAAAGAGCACAAGAATTAATGTATATTAATGGAGTAAAGAAAGTTGATGGAATAAAAGAAAAATTATATCAAAATTATTGTAATAGTATAAACAAAAATACAGATGAAAAAATAGAATTTATAGAAGGTATTCAAGTAAAATATAATAATTATGATGGACAAAATAAAAATATTCAAACAGTGGTAACAGATCAAAAAGATTCTAGGCAAGAAACTCAAGAGCAAGATATAAATAATTTTGTGGAAAAATTTATAGAAAGCTATAAGCAATTTGAAACTAATGCTCAATATGATAAAAGAATTCATAGTGAAGAAAACGATATGGAGTCTGTTGTAAGTTATATAAAACAATTAAGTACAAATAAAATAAATAGTGGAAATTATTTTAGAGGACTTCATCCTACAATACTGGATAAATGTGGTAGAATAGATTTTTCTCAAGACAATGTAGACTGGATGTTTAGGCTATTAAATGCATCAAATAACTTAACTATAGGCAATTATCCATATGATAAGACTTTTTGTATGTCATCTGAGATTAAAGAAGTATTAAAATTGATGCAAAAATCTCCCAAAGTTCAAGAAATGATAAGGAAAACTGAAATAGAAAAAGCACAGGGGAAGCAAAGTAGAGCAAGTTTAAGAGAAAAAACACCATTTGAAAAACAGACAGTTTTAGCTAAAAAAGCATTTAATAAGTTGAAACAAGAGACACATTATTCCGATAATGACATAATTAATGTTATGATTGGGAGTTATCATATGAATTCTGGGTATGATAGTAAAGAAGAATTAGCACTAGCAAGAATTGCTTGTATGCAAAGAGGGATAAAAACAAAGCCCAAAAATTATGGAGAAAAATATAGATTAGACATTATTTTACCTGTACAAGATCAAGACCGAATTGAACCACAAAAAATAAAACAAGATACTATTGTGGCAGGAATTAATATTTCTGAAATAAACAAAAAAACAAAAGAAATAAAAGATAGCGTCTTAAATATAGGAGAAAAGACAGATATACAAAGATAAAAATTGATATTAGCAATTAGCATATTCAGGTATAAAGTTGAAAAATAAATTTTAGTTTATAACACAAATTACAATATTGTAAAAGAATAAAAGTTTGTTAGAAATAAAGAATTATATTTAATTTAATCTAAAAATGAATTGCAGATTTCAAATTTTCTTCAAAATTTATTCATTGACACATATAAAAAAGCAATATAAAATCTTATTATAAAAATTGTGAGCAAAAGTCAGTTTTAAGTAACTGGCTTTTTTTCGTATATATAAAATTTATTCTTTGTTATTAGAAAGGATAAAAAATGTTCCATAGAGAAATAAAAATACTAGCACGGATTTTGCTTAAAAGATAGTTATAGGAGATTACAGAATTCTTTTTATGAATATATGGTATCACATAATTTTAATTTATTAAGAAGCATGCCAAAAGAAGAAACTAACAGACAACATCTTAATATTAAAGAGTACAAAAAATTAACAAATTTTAATGTTACAAAAGAATTAGTTGAAAGTATTACTTTAGATATTCCAGAAGAAACCAATATAAATGATTTGAAAAAAATAATGTTTAATAAAAACGAGAAAATTTTAAATGATATTATAAAACCTAAAGAGGAATGATAAAGCAACTACATAAAGAAAATAGAGCTATTCATAAGGAACTTTCAAGACAGAGCAATATTGTTGATGACGCTGAAAAATATCAGATAGAATGTAAATCTATTATTGCTGATAATAAAGCTCTTCACAACAAAATTGATAAATTAGAACGTGAATACAAGAATAAATCTATTGAGCTTGAACTTGAATACGAAAATAGATACGAAAAATTGGAAAATGAAAATTGTAAATTGCATAATATAATTAATAGATTTTATATAACTATTAGTAAGTTTATTAAGTGGGTATGTTATAAATTTGGATTAGGTAATTTTACTGAAATCATAAGAGATTTTGAAAGAGAAACTAATACTTATATTGATCCGTACAAACAAATAGCTGATTAACAAGAAGATGAAGAAGAAATGTAAAAATAAATAAGTTATCGACCACCTTTTAGTATATACTATCTAAAAATGGTCGATAACTTAATATAATATTTATTACAGCTCTTTATTATTATATATAAAATCAGCAATATTTACATTTATTACACCATCCCTATCTTGTAAAAGAACATCTGATGTAAATAAATATTTAGGATACATATTTTTTATTTCATAAAATGGTTTATATTCTCTTTCTTCAACTTTTTCGTCTGCTATAGTTTTAGAAACTTGAATATAGAAATATTTATCAAAATCTTTTCTGGCAATAAAATCACACTCTAATTTCCCTATTTTTCCTACGCTTAAATTATAATTTTTGCTTTTTAAATAGTTATATACTATATTTTCAAGCATTGGTCCATAGCTTATTCTATTATCAGTATTTAGAGTATAGTAAATACTAAAATCTGCTAAATAGTATTTCTTTTCTCCTTTTAAAACCATCTTTGATTTTATATCAAATAAATTACATGAATAAATAATTTTGGCATTTTCTAATATATCAATATATCTTTTTAAAGTTCTTCTATCAACTTTTAATTTTTCTTTTTTTAGTAGATATTCATAAATACTGCCTACTGATATTACGCTTCCAAAATTATTTATTATAAATTTTTCTATTACTTCAAATAATGCAACATCTTTTATTTTATTATTTATTTTTATATCTTTTTCAAAAATTTGTTGAACAACACTTGAAATATAAGTAATTTTATCTTCAAATTCGTCGTAATACAAAGCACCTGGGAATCCGCCATTTTTAATAAAATCTTCAAATTCTATATAAATATTTGAATTAATTTCTTTATTTAAAAATTTTTTCATTTCTATATACTCATAAAAATTTAATGGCATCATTTCAAATTCGATATATCTGCCTGTTAATTTAGTTATTAATTCTCCACTAAGTAGATATGAATTAGATCCAGTTATAAATACTGATATATTACCTTCTTCTCTGTACGCATTTACAACAGGTTCAAAATTTTTAACATTTTCTATTTCATCTATAAACAAATATTTAAAGTCTTTGTCTGTTATTCTTTTATCTATTTCTTCTTCCAATTGCTCTGGTGTTACAATTTTTTTGAATTCTTTTTTATCTAATTCTATGGAAATAATATCCTTTTCTGGTATACCTTTTTCTTGCAATTCCTCAATAATCGATTTTAGTAAAGTTGATTTTCCGCATCTTCTAATACCAGTGATAACTTTTATAATACTTCCATCATCATAAAAGTTTCTTATTCTTTTTAAATAATTTTCTCTTCTATAAAATTCCATAAATTAAATCACCTCTATTAATTATACCCCAAATTTTCAAAAAAAGTCAAGTTATCGACCATTTTTTATGCATACTATATAAAAAATGGTCGATAACTCAATGATCTTGCTTACATTTTTTCAAAATCCTTTCAAAAATCGTTCATTGACATTTTTTAAGAATCTATATATCGTCAATACAACTCAAAGATACACTAACGTTTTGTGAAATATATATTTGAGATTTTTACGAAAGGAGAAACGCTTATGAAAACACTTAATGGAATTGTATTTTTAGAAACAAAAGAAACTTTAGCTCCATTCCCATCTACAATATCACCTATTATTTAAATAATCCGTAATGCTCTGTATATCTTTTTGGTCTTTTGGAGCATTTCTTTTTTTCTTAAATAATAAAATTGTTTCTAAATTTTCAACAGGATAACCATCTTTATATTCCATTTTAAAATCTTCCTTAGCATTTGGAACTATTTCAATTTTTGGGGAAATATGATAAAAACCACATTCATTTTTGTCACAATCTTTTAGATTATATTTTTCCTTTAATTGCTCAAACAATTCATTGGAAACACATAAATCAAGGTCACTTGCTCTTTCTCTTAAACCAAATAGCAACATAGAGCCACTTGATAAAATATAATATTCTGTTTTAGGTAAATTTAAAGTATCTAATAGGCTTAATAATTCTTCTTTATTCATTTTAAATTACACTCCTTTCTCGTTTTTGTTATAAGGCGCACATAGAAATGAAAGCCCTGAGCTTAATTTCTTTCAAACTATTCTCCTTTCAAACAATATTTATTATATCAAGGCACAATAATAATAGTCAATATTACAATTTGCATATATAGTTAATTATTCGTAGTGTGTTTATATAATTTATTAAATTGTAACAAAAACTTAATATATTAGACATAAAACAATAAAAAAGCATTTCCGTAGGGTAAGGCCCAAAAAACATACAAAAACAGGATTTGACCCCTTATATATATATAAATTAAACTATAAATAATATATATAGGGGGAATTGCAAGTGAACAAAAAGGAGAAGAAAGTAATAATATTAACACTAATTTTAGCAATAGTTACACTATGCTCTGTAATAATAACAAGCACTATAAAAACTACAAATAAATTATCAAAAATTACAAATCCAGAAACTTTAAGAGCATTGTCATATGGACAAATTACGGATAATGATACATATGTAGAAGGCTGTAAAAATTTAGAGTTTAGTGCCTTTTTCACGCGAGATTTAGATGGTGACGGAAATGCAGAAAAAATGAAGGGAACAAGTAAATATATAAATGGCAGTGATAAATTATATATAGACCTGAATGTTCTAGCAGGAGGAAGGCTTGAAAATGGCGTAATAACAATAAATGGTAATAACTTTAATTATAGCCTAAATATGGTAAAAGATTCTGTGTTAAAATATTCATATATATCAAACAATGTAAGAACAATATCATTAAACAATTTAGAATCTGGAACACAAAAATTAATTTATGGTGATATTTTAGCCAATATAGGTTCAGATACAAATAACTACACAAGAACAGACAATACAGTGACATTAAAAGGTGTATATGTTGCTGAAGATGGTACAAAAACAAATGTAAATAAAACAATAAATATTGCAGTAGATTGGTATGGAACTACAAACACATCAATAGAAAAACAATATTTTAGCTTTAATTATGCAAATTTAAAAGATAACGATTTAAAATTTGATTTAAAAACAAATGAACTTGCAAATCAATTATTATTAAAAGAAACTGGAGTAACACTTACAGTTCCCAAGTTAGGAAATTACGCTCCAGAAAAAGTAGAATGTACAAGTGCAAACGTTGAAACAAATTATAATAATGAAAAACAGGAATTAACAATAAAAAGAGCTTCTGAATGTGACGAAAATGGAATTGTAACAAATATGATTTCAAGGTCAAACACATATTCAATATCAATAAAATATCCAAATGAAGCATATGATGAAATACCTGTAGGTTCAGAAATAAATATTCCAATAAATGCTTATTATGAAGGATATAATAATAAAAATAAAGAATTTAATAATCCGTATAAATCAACAGCATCAACAAATATTTCTTTAATTTTAAAACAATATCCAACAGGAGATATGTATAATATTTACGTAGATTATTTAGGAAAAAGAACAATAAATAAACCATATAAAAGAACAGTAGTATCAAAACAAGAAATAATAGATGCATATAATGCAGAGCAAAATGAGAACAAAGAATATACAGTTCGATGGATGGCTGTTAGAGGAGCAGAAGGAAAAGTAAAATCTATAAAAATAAGTGAACAAAAAAGTTTGGGAAAATACGGAGATAGATGGGGTTATGATGTAATGGAAGAATATGTTTCAAATACGGGAATATATTTTTCAGGAGCATCTGGAATGTTAGGTACAGATGGAACAATAAAAGTATATGATGATACAACAAATGAGCTATTGGAGACATTTACAAGCAAAAACTGGGGAAAATATACGTCAACAAATCCATATAAATTTGCTGTTCCAGTAAAACATATACGTGTAGAAACAAGCGAAGCATCAACAAATTCTAATTTGTATGTGAACTGTATAAAAGAAATTGATATGAAAAAATTAATGTCAAACTATACTGTGGAAAAAATAAAAAGCATGAATTATATATACACATATGTAACAGGAAAGTTTAATGTTGACGGTGATAGTGAGCACGAAGTAAGAAATTCCGATTCGGTTGAATGGGTATCAAATAAATCATATGCAACAGTAAGAATGAAAAAAAGTGAAACAACAACTGATGAAACAATGCAAAACCAAGAAATATATATAAAAGCAGAAGCAACAGAAACATATGATTCAAAATGGAAAAATGGACAATTTATTGTAGAAATTCCAAATGGAATAATAAATATGAAACTTAACAGTGTTACATCAAATAATACAAATGTTGAGGTTTCAGGATATTCGTTATATCAAAAAAACGGAAATTATTATGTTAAAATAATAACAAAAAATGAACAAGCACAAACATTCGGAATAACAATAAATTGTGATATGGTGCCTGACCCACGATTACCAAGTAAAACACAACAAGTAAAATTATATTATTATAATGAACTTGCAAATGACTATTATTATACTTCAAGAGATTATTATGATGTAAATGGTAACGGAATTACATCAGATAATGTTGGTTATGCTAATACGAACTTTAAATTTTTAGCAGCAACAGGATTAATAACATTTGAAACAGTAACTGATTACAATAAAGCAGGAGATACAACAATAGCACCAAACATAGCAGAAATAGAAAAAAGTCAAAATAGTGCAAAAATAAATATGGTATTTACAAATAATTATTCATCATCAGTAAAAAATGTACAAATATTAGGGAAAATACCATTTGAAGGAAATAAATATACTATAAATCAAAATGACATGAATTCTAAATTTACAACAACTATGACAAATGAAGGTATTGAACTTCCAAATGAGTTAAAACAAAATACAAAAATATATTATTCAGAGCAAGAAAATCCAAATAAGGATATAACAAATTCTGAAAATGGATGGATATTATCGGAAAATATAACTGATTTTTCAAAAATTAAATCATACTTAATTGACATGAATTCATATACAATGAATATTGGAAAAAGTTACACAATTAGCTATAAAATAAATGTACCAAATGGATTAAACTACAATATGACTACATCTGCATCACATGCAATATATTACGAATTGGCAACCGAAGGAGGTAATTTAAAGTTATATGCAGAGCCAGCAAAAGTAGGAATAAAAGTTGCAAGAAAATATAACTTTAATGTAACAAAGTATAAAGAAAATACAACTCATCCAGTACAAGGAAGTACATATAAATTAACAGAAGAAAATGAATATAATGATGCAAATACCAATTTATTAACAACAGATGCAAATGGGAAAATGGTACTTGAAGGATTATATGTAGATTCGGTATTTACATTTAAAGAAATAAATGAATCAAAAGATTATAAATTAAATGAAGATGAAATTAAATTTAAAGTAATAGAAAATAACAACGGAGAACTTGAATTAAAAATTTTATCAGAAGATAATTTTGCACAAACAGCAACAATGGAAAAAGACGAAAATTCAATATACACATTAAAAGGAATAGTGCAAGATGAACCAAGATACGAAGTAATAGTAAACTACAAAGATTCAGAAACACATAATCCAATAAGTGGAATAATATCAAGAATAGGAGAAAATGGATATACTGGTAAAACAGATGTAAATGGAACAGTAACATTACCACGACTGCTACAAAACACAGAATATACATTAGAGCAAAGAAAAGCAGATGGATATTATTTAAACGAAAATATAAAATTTAAACTAATAAAAGCAGAAAATAATACATTTAAAATAGAAAGTGAAAACGAAAATTTTGTAAATGCTCAAATACAAAATAATGATGACGATGACCAAATAAAAATATATGTAAATTTAACAAATGCAAAAATACCAACATATAAATTAAAAATAGTAAAACAACAAGAAAAATCAAATAAAAAATTACAAGGAGCAAAATATAAATTAACAGAAAAAGATACAAATGAAACACAAATATATGAAACAAACGAAAATGGTGAAATAACGTTAGAAAGTTTACATCAATACATCGAAGGGAAAACAGCAATAACAGGTGAATACGTTTTACAAGAAGTATCGGCACCATCTGGTTATATGTTAAATTCTGAAGAAATAAAGTTTAAAGCAAGTAAAAACGAAGAAGATAAAATAACATTATCAATACAACAAAAAGAAGCATTACAAACACTAGTAAGTACAACAACAGACGAAACAGATGCAAATACAGCAATAATAACACTAAAAAATAAACCATTATTTAAACTAGTAAAAAAAGATTCTGAAACAGGAGAAGTGCTAGCAGATGCAAAATTTGAAATTTACGAACTAGATGCAGACGGAAAAGAGCTAGACCATGCTAAAGATGCAAATGGAAACTATGTAGCAGAAAATACAAATTATATAGTAACAACAGACGAATCTGGTGAAATAACACTACCACTACGACCAGGAAAATACAAAGCAATAGAAGTTGGATTCCCAGAAAATTATCAAGAAAAAGAAACAATAGAATATTTTGAAGTTGAAGATACAAATAAAGAAGAAACAAAAGATGATGGAGACAGTGAAGATGAAGAAGTTCCAACATATGAATATGATGAAAATTATACTTTAGATGAAGTAGTTGAAGTAAATTATATAGAAGATTTATTACAAACATTTAAGGTAAGTGATACAAACAAATACCAAAACATTGTAGTAAAATTACAAAGAAACTTAGATTTTAATGATGATAATTCATATAAAAATGCATCAGATACACAATATGGTGATTTAAATGGAAATGGAACAGTAGAAACAATAAAAGAAGAGCTAACAAACAAAGAAGGCAAAGGAATGCCAAAAATTGTTTTTCAATCATATGGCGAATTTGATGGTCAAGGGTTTGAGATAAGGAATTTGTATATTAATTCTAGTGAAAGTGAAGTAAGTTTATTTTCAATAAAAAATACACTTTATTCTGGAAATTTATTAATAAAATCATTAGGGATAACAGGAGAAATAAATGCGAAGAATGCATATTCAGTAGCTGTATTTTCAACAATGGATGCAGATATTATAAATTGTTATAACAAGGCAAATGTAAATGTTGAAAATGAAGAGAAAGAAACTTCTGTTTATATAGGAAGTTTTTTAGCAGTAGGTACAGGAAAATCAATTATTAATTCATATAACGAGGGGAATATTAATGTAAGTGCATATAATAATGCTGTTTGTACAATAGGTGGACTAATAGGGTATAATGATAGCAGTGTATATATAAAAAATGTATATAACAAAGGAAATATTATATTAAAAAATGGAAAAGGAAATATAGGAGGACTTATTGGTTGCCAAAATTCTAATAATAGCCAAATAAAAAGTGCATATAATACAGGTAATATAATAACAGATAAAGAACGTGAGACTAATGTAGGTAGCATATATGGTTCTTCTAATGCTGAAATTAGTGAAAATTTAATAAATGTATACGAATTGGATGGAATAACAATAGAGGGAAAAGTAATTTATAATAATGCAGAGAAAAAAAGCAAGGAATACATGATGTCTGAAAATTTCAAGAATGATTTGGGAGAAAATTGGAAAATAAGAGAAAATGATTATCCAACAATAGATGATTCTGAAATAGGTATTCAGATAAATTATATAGAAGATTTAATAGAACTATCTAATAATATAAATTCTTCTATAAACAACTATTCTAAGTTTTATAGAGTTCCAATATATATAAATAGAACGTTAGATTTTGAAGAAGAGGAATCTTATAAAAATTTCGATGACATAAGTTATGGTGATTTAAATGGAAACGGAACAGTAGAGACAATTAAAGAGGAGCTAACAAACAAAGAAGGTAAAGGTTTTACACCAATAAATAAAAAAAATGTATTAATTTCACCAATTATATATGGGCAAAATAATGAGATAAAAAATTTATATATGAATAATTCAGATGGGAATAACTTAGCTTTTATAGGAAGTATGGCATGTGGAAAAATAGAAGGCTTAACAGTGTCTGGAAATATTATAGCAAAAAAAAGATATGCTAATATAGGTGGAATAATAGGTTATGCAGGTATTTCATATTCAGCAGGTGGTTATTTAGAAATCAGGGATTGTCATAACAAGATTAACATAATAAGTTCAGAAGAGAGCAGTGCAATTGGAGGAATTTGTGGAAACAGTTATGCAAATATTATAATAAAAAATTGTAGTAACAGTGGTAATATAAGTGCGACGAAATGCGATGATATAGGAGGTATAATAGGGGCTGTTCTGTCAAATGATTCAAAGAACAATAATTATATATATAACTGTTATAATACTGGGAAAATAAGTTTTGAAAATCGGAAATAATCAAGTATCTATTGGTGGAATTGTTGGATATAATTATGCAGATATAATTAATTCACAAAATGATGGAAAAATAATAATAAAAAATACTGTAAAATCAAATATTGGAGGTATAGTAGGTCAAGATAAATATAAACAAACAATATATGGTTGTACTAATACAAGTGAAATAATAGGAGAAAATATAGAGGGAAATATAGCAGGAATTATTGGTAGTGCAAGTTTTTCTATTGTAAATTTAATTAATAATGATAATTTAGGTAATATTACATTAAAATCAATTGATGAATCAACAAGTAGAACTTCGGTTGCAGGAATATGTGCATATAAAAATTATGATGCTTTATTATATAATTGTATAAATAGAGGAAATATCACAATAGAGGATGCAACAAAAAGTAAAAATGCCGAAATTTTTATTGCAGGAATATTAGGACGTTCAAATGGTTCAACATATAGATTAAGCAATAAATTATACAATTACGGAAAATTAACCGTAAAAGATTCAGCCTCACCTGTTTGGGCTAGTGGTTGTATATCAAATGAAGAAATAAGAGTAGGAAAAGCAGTTAATAAAGGAAACATTGAAATAAACGGGGAAACAACTTTGATAATTTCTGGTATAAATAATGGCTATAGGTATAATCAGTCTGACATGAATGATGGTGAAAAAATAAATTATGGAGATATAAAAGCAACAAGTAAAAGCGGTAATGTATATGTATATGGTATAAATCGTTATTCTAATAATATCGAAATAAAACAAAAAAATTATGGCAATATATATGCAAAAGGACAAAAGGTTACTGTTAGAGGTATATGTGGAACTGCTTATCAAGCAGATTACGACGAATGCTTTAACAAGGGAAATATAACAGTTGAGGCTTATAGTGCAAATGTTTCAGGATTAACAGAGAATGGAAGAAAATTCAAAAATTGCTATAATGAGGGTAATATAGAAATACTTTCAAATGGTGATGTAGAATGTGCAGGAATAGCAATTGTTGGTGGAGGTAATGGAGCTAATTCAAATTGTTATAATAGTGGTAATATTAATATTTATAGCAATGGATACACATTTGTAACTGGCTTAATTTTTGATGGCTCAGGGATAAAAGATAGCTATAACAAGGGAAATATTTCAGTAATAAATAACAGTATAACAAGCATGACGGGTATATGTAGATCTATGAGTAGCATATTGAATTGTTATAATACGGGGAATATGAATTTAGTAACTACAAAATCGTCGTATAACATGGTATCGGGGATATCTTTTAACTCATATAAACCAGTTAATTGCTATAATACAGGAGATATAACTGTAATAAATGGAGGAGAATCAACTAATGTTGATCCAATAAGAGCAGCTTATACTGATCACGAAAATCTGTTCGGGGCTGTAAATTCATATAATACAGGAAATATAAATGCGGAAAATTGTAGCATGTACGGCTCATATGAAAATTATGATGCATCTATATATACATTAGATACCGCAAAAAATAATGCAAATATCAAATATACAGGCAGCCCATTTGTACTTAACAAAGTTTCCGCAGAATACATGAAATCCGAAGAATTCTACAATAAAATAAACACCGACGGTGTATGGCTAAGAAGAGAAAATGACTATCCAAAATTAAATGCAGGTATTCCAAGTTCAATTCAAAAAATGACAGAGCTTGAAGTAAAAAATACATACAAAAGATACAAAATATCTGTAGACATAGTAAAAGATAATGGTCAAGACGAAGATGGAGGAACTGGAAAAGATGCAGGAGAAACAGTAAATGTAGGCGAAAATAGCAAAGAAGAATATAAATTCACACCAGACAAAGACTACGAAATAGAATACATAAATATAAATGGAACAAATCAAAAATTAGAATTAGATGAAAATAGAGCATACACAATACCTGCAGGCTATTTTTCAAATGTTCAAGAAGACAAAAAAATTGTTGTAAAATATAGGGCATTAGACAATTTAAAAATTGAAAAAGTAGATAAAAACGATGAAAGTAAAAAATTATCAGACGCTAAATTTGAAATAGTATGTACTGAAGATGAAACCAAAACAGTAGTAACAACAAACACAGAAGGAATAGCAACAGCAAGAATACAAAATAATAAAGAGTATAAAGTAACAGAAATATCTGCACCAGTAGGATATAACTTATCTACAGAGCCACAAACAGTAACAATACAGGACCAAGAGTTTGCAACATTAAAATTCCAAAATGAAAAGAAGTCTGAAAATACGAAAATAACTAAAGTAGATGAGGCAGATTCGAATAAAAAACTACCAAATGCTGAGTTTAAACTTACAAATAAAGTAGACAAAAATGCTGAAGAAAGCACATTTTTAGCATATATGATGAATAAAAAATTATCAGAAGATAAAACAACAATAAATGATATATTAAACAGAAATTATAATATGACATTAAATTCTGGTACTGCGAATATATCTTCGCAAAATGAGTTGATTTTTGATGGAAGTACATCATGGACGATAAACAATTGGCAAGAGGGCTCAATAGGAACATACGAAATAGAAGTAGCAATAGATAAAAATTTTACTCCAGTAAATAATTCTTCATGGTATTGTGCAACATGCATATTAGGTTGTGAATTACCATATACGCAAAAAGATTTTGGAATTTTATTAAATTCAAAAGGAGAAGCCTGCATAGGTTATGATTTTGGCACAATTGCTTCATCAGGAATAAATATAAAAGATGGAAAATACCATAATATTGCGTTAACATTTGATAAAAATAAAATTACACTATATGTTGATGGAAAGTCTACAAGTGTAACATATACAGCAAATGGAGATGAAATACCTAAAATAGGAATAGGTTGGAACGCTGATTCAACAATAACAGCAATAAAAGGTAAAGTTAAAAAAGTAAAGGTATATAACAAAGTACTAACATCAAATGAAATTTTAAGAGATTTTAATGATGATCAAATTTTGAATTCATATACACTTACAACCGATGAAAACGGTGAAATTAAGAGATATTTAGAAAATGGCTTTTATAAATTAAAAGAAACAAAAGCTCCAGAAGGTTATGAATTAAATTCTGACGAAATAGAATTTGAAAAAACAGATGAAAATTTAAATATGACTATTACTAATAAAGCAAAAGAAAAAATACTAACTCCAACATATACAAAAGAATATAATTGTATAATTAACAAAGTAGATAATTTAACGAAATTACCATTAAAGGGAGTAAAATTTGAAATATTAGATGAAAATGGAAATAATGCATATGATTTAAATGGAAAAATTGTTGGTGATGTATCAATAATTAATGGACAAGAAAAAAATGTAGTAACAACAGATTCTAAAGGACAAGTTAAATTATTATTAAGAAAAGGAAAATATACAGCTGTAGAGCTTGAAAATCCATATGATTATAAATTAATTAGAAAAGAGTTTGAAATAAAAGATGAAAATATAGATTATGAGTTAGCATGGAATAAAGAAGGTCTTTTAAATGTAAACAATAATGAAAATGTATTTGCAACAAAAGATGGAGGTGCAGTTGTATACGTAAATAATCAAACAATACCATCAGAAGAAACAGAAAACGGAGAAGCTATAACAATAGGAGAAAAAGACTTTTGCATATTAAAGTACAATAAAAATGGTAAAGTAGAAAAATATTTAAAAACATCAATGCCAAATGCATTAAATAGATTTGATAAGATAGTTCAAGACAATGAGGGAAATTACTTAGTAATGGGTTCAGCTTTTGGTATGTCGTTTACAAGTGAACAAATGCAAAATGGAAAGCCATATGAATTTATTAGATATGAAGGACCACCAAGATTTTTTATACTAAAATTGAATAAAGATTTAAAAGTAATAAATGGATTTTACAGTAAGGATTTTTATACTACATATAAATATACTGAAATAATTCAAAATAATAGTGGTGACTATAATATAACTTTTGGAATAATGGCTATGTCAAGTAGCATAACAATTGGTGCAGAAAATACAACTAAAAATGAAGATATAACTATGGCTATAACTAATGGAGGTGAAATATTACTAAAACTTGATAATAATTTGAAAATTGAGTTTATAAAAAATTTCCCATCAAATGCACCTGCAGGAAAGATTAAGGAAATATCTGAAAATAATTATATTATATATGGTGGCAGTCTATTATATAATGCAACTGTCAGCGATGATGATACATTGCAAATGCAAGGTAATATTGTAAGTATTAATCCGTATATAGGATTTGGATATAATTCTATGGCAGTACTAAGTGATGGTTCAGTTGTGGAATGTGGAAGTGTAGGAACAAATAGCTCTACACTACCAGGAAGTTTAACTGCAACAGGGGAAGAAATGAAAATAACGGTTGCAGATACACCAGCACTATCAATAGCAAAATATAATTTAGAAGGAAAAATAATATGGCAAAAAATATACGATATTTCAAAAGATGCAAGTGTTACAGAAATACTACACAATATAAAAGAAACTGTAAATGGAGATTACATAGCAACAGCAACAATTGGAAATGAACAAAAATTACTTGAATTTGATAGTGAATTTAACTTAGTAAAAGAAATAGATATACCACAGACATCAAAAATATATATTGATACTAATACAGATAACACACAAGTAATACTGTATACAAATCAATATACTTACAGCTATAATATAGGAAAAAGTGAATTTAAGCCAAAAGAAGTAATAATATCTAATCAAAATGAAGGAACAGTAAAAGTACATTATTATTTAAAAAATGATAACCAAAATAATGAAAGTACTAGAACAAATGAAAAAGTAAAAATAGCTGAAGATGAAGATATTACAGGTGTTATTGGAGATGAATATAGTGTAACTCCAAAGGCAAAAATTGGTAAATACGAATTAATTAAAGACGAAAGTGATAACTATATAATTCCAGAAAATGCTAGTGGTGTTATAAAAGAAGAAAATAAAGATGTAGATTTTTATTATGAAAAAGCAAAAGCAAAATTAACAATAAATTACTATGAAGATGGAACACAAAATAAGTTACAAGAAAGCACAATTGAAAAATTAGAATTAGGAAGTTCATATAATATAAATACAGAAGAAAATGTTCCAAATCACTATGTATACACATCATCAAGTAATGAGCTAACAGGTGTAATAAATAATGATACAGAAATTTCATTGTATTATAGAAAAGAGCAATATAAAATAAAAACAAGGGTACAACAAATAGAAGGAACTACAGAATATGGTGGAAGTATAACTGGTGATAAATTAGATGTGCTTGAAAGTGTTGAATATGGAAATAAAATAAAAAATGAAATTATAGCAAAAGCATATACGGGATATAGATTTAAATCAGTAAAAGCTAACGAAAAAGAAGTTGTATACAATAAAGATAATGATGGAAACATACATATACAATACACAGAGCCAATAACAGAAGATACAGAATTTGTTGCAGAATTCGAAGCAAATAATGGTAAAGTTATAGCACACCATTATTTAGAAAATACAACAGAAAAACTTCACGAAGACACAATATTTACAAATAAAGTTGGAAGTGAAGTAAAAACAGAGCAACAAGAAATAGAAGGATATGAGCTAGTAAATAAACCAGAAAATGAAACAATACAAATTACAGAAAATGCTCAAGAAGTTGTATATTATTACCAGAAAAAAATGTATATAAAAACATCGGTTACAAATCACACAGAAAAATACACAGATGGAAAAATACTTCAAGATGTAGAAGGAGGTACAATTTCTGGACAAGATAATGAATATTACGAAATGGTATTAAAAGGAAGAAAAGCCAATAAAACAATAAATATAATACCAAATGATGGATATGAAATTGTAAAAATTAAGGTTAATTCAAAAGAATATAATTTTAAAAATGATTTAACTGAAAGTGGAAATATAGTTATAAATGCAGAGAAATTAGGCGAAATAACAGAAGATAAAAACATTGAAGTTGAATTTAGAAAAACAAGCTCTGTAATTGTAAAATATATGGATAAAGATACAAAACAATCATTATATCAAAGTGAAGATGTAAAAGATTATATTGAAATTAGTGGATATGAATCTAAACAAATAAAAACAGAAGAAAAAATATTTACAAATTATCAAAAATCTAACCCATTTATAACAGATAGTAACAACAAACAAATAAAAGAAGAAATAGACATGTTTGCAGATAATTATACAGTAACATATTGGTTTGAAAGAATACCTTCTGGAATAGTAGCAAGACATATAGAAATAGATAGTAAAGGAAATACAAAAGAAATAGAGCTAGAAAACATAACTGGTAAAGCTGGATTAACAGAGCTAGTAAACAGAAAAGAATATAAAAAGTATATCTCGGCAAACGGACCAGAAAATACAGAAGAAAATGTAATTATAGCAAATAAAAATGAACAAAATAAAAAGGTAACATATATTGATGGAGAGGTACCAGAAGTATGGTTTTATTATCAAAGAAATTGTGAAATATCAACTAAAATAGACAGTAATGAAGAAACTGGTACATCAAAATTAGGAGATATATATCAATTTAAAATAAACGAAGATGGAACAGAACAAAAGGTTGATAATGAAATTGTGTTAAAAGGTGATAATGCTAAATATAATGTAAAAGTTGTTCCAAATTATGGATACAAAATAGGTGCAGTAATTTTTGAAAAAACAAAATATTATAAACCAGAAGAAGTTGCAGAAAATGAAGAGCAAAATAAAGAAATAACTACAAAAAATATAAACATTGAAAAATACAAAAATGAAGATGGAAGTTTAATTATAACAACAGATTCTGACATATTACAAAACATTGATGGGGATTATAAATTTATTGTAAAATTTGAAAAAATTCCGTCAAAGGTTTTAGTAAAATATATAGAAGAAGAAACAGGAAAAGTAATATATAAACAAGAAAATGGAAAAGAATATGATGAAATAAATGGATATGTAAATGATGAGTATGAAACAAAAATAAAAGAAATAAAAAATTATGAAATAGATGAAAGCAAACTTCCAAATAATGCAAAAGGAAAAATGTTACCAGAAGAAACAACAGTTACATATTATTACAAAAAGGCAATGCTAAATTTTAAAGTAGAAAAGGAAATTGTAAAACTAGAAATAAATGACGAAGTACAAACTGAATTTTCGAATAAAAAATTGGTAGAAGCAAAAATTAAATACTCTGATATAAATTCAGCAAAACTAAAAGTATTTTATAAAGTAATTGTAAAAAATGTAGGAAAAGCATACGGAACAGCAACAATAAAAGAAGAAATACCTACTGGAATGAATTTTATAAAAGAAGAAAGTTCAGAAGGATGGAATTTAACAGAGCAAACAGAAACATTACAAACTCAAGAAATAGCGCCAGGTGAGCAAAAAGAATATTTAGTAGTATTAAATTGGGTACAAGACATACAGAATTATGGAGAAAAAGTAAATAAAGCAACAATAGATAATGTAACAAATGAAGAAGGTTTTGAGGAAATAGATAAAGATTCTGAAGAAAATAATAATACAGATAGTTCAATAATTACTATAAAACTAGAAAAAGTTATTTCAAAACAAGACGATAGTAAAAATAACGATGATAAACGACATGAACAAGTAGATAACAACAAAGAAAACGAAAATAAAGATAATAGTGAAAATAATAATAAAAATACATATTACGATAATTCTTACAATGGCAACGAAAGTACAAATAATTATGATGAAACAGACGGCAAAAAATCAACAGAAGAAATAGGTTATATAAAGACCGAAGATAAAATATTAATATCTGTATTTTTATGTGCTATTGGTCTTGCAGGAATGATGATTTTAATTACATTAAAAAATAGAAATTCATAAAAGAAAAAGTAGCTAGCGTAAAAAATAAATTAAAATAAAAACAGAATATCTCAAGATATATTAGGGATATTCTGTTTTTTGCTCTAATAGTAGCATAAGAGAAAATAAAAGATAAAAATGTAATTAAAATGTAAAAAAATAAAAATATACGAATAATTAAATATATCCGTAGGAAGAGCGCAAAAATGGTCGAAAAAAGTATGTTTGACAAATAAATATATAAAGTGGAAAATAAATTTAAT
>OLGY01000489.1_pt1 | contig 27269 bp, 24 predicted proteins | sample 1605951 | NCBI WGS metagenome assembly OLGY01 (sample SAMN03283280) | human gut metagenome | biome: human-associated habitat; material: feces | host: Homo sapiens | place: Peru | collected 2012
GTACATGATATATACCATGCATATTGCCATCCCCACACTGCCCAACATATCAAAAGGAAATACACTTCCGGGCAGCATGCAGAGCAGATTTCCACCCAGAATACATACCGTTCCAAGCAGCAGCGGAAACAGCTTTTTACGCAGCTCCACATTTGTTCCTATCTTACAATGTGCCAGATAAGTGGCATAGATCATTACTGCGATCTCCATGGCAATGAGAACACCGGTTCCGACAGTTGCATGATACACATAAACACAGGTGCCATCCGCGCGGTCCATAAGCTCCGGTGCCGGCAGGATAGTACCGCTCCATGCATTTCCCAACACCAGTGCCAGCGTCAACACACCATAAATGTAGATCAGGGCATCATGCTCCGTAATCTCCAAAAATCCAAACAGAAACACATACATGAACACCGGGATCATCAAAAGACCAAGCAGGGCGAAATTATGCCAGAAAGTAATTCCGGGAAATATCCCAAGTCTCATAAGGCTCACACTGCCCGTCCAGATCAGGCAGGCGGTCAGCACCAGCCGAAGACCGCGGATTGTCCGGTTCCTCATGGTATGAAAAAAACAGAACAACAGAAAAAGGGAGCAGCAAAAAGCTCCCAACGGAATACCAATATAGAGGTTTCTATTCCATATCGTATCCAGAAAACTCTCCATACTTAATTTTACTCCCTCATGCTTTATTTCCCTTACACAGGAACGTTATCCCCATTCGTCCCATATCCTCTATACAGCTAAGAGTTTACCACAGTTTTCTTTTAAAGACAACTGCACATCCAGGATCCTCTGATTCTCCGATCCCCGGAAGGCCAGCCGCAGATTCTTCCTCTCCTCGATAAATTCTCCATCCACGATCACATCCAAAAGCGGCAGAAGCTCTGTGATCACCGGATCTCCTTCTTCCATCCAAAGAAGCAGATCCCTGTCAAAATGATATCCCGTATAGCACCAGATGGTCTTCTGCGGATATCGCTCTCTTACTTTCTTCACCAGAGAAAGTACGGTTCCTCTGTTCTCAGGCTCCATGGGTTCCCCTCCCAGTAAGCTCAAGCCCCGGATATAGTCCGGGGCCAGTGCCTGCAGAATCTCTTGCTCTGTTTCCTCTGTGTAAGCCTGTCCGTAATGGAAGTCCCAGGCTTCGCTGTTAAAGCATCCCTTACAATGATGGGTACAGCCGCTGACGAACAGCGACACTCTCACACCGGGACCGTTTGCCACATCTGTTTTCTTGATCGTTGCATAATTCATAGGACATTTCCTTCCCTTGTACTATCTGCACATTACAGATGAAGAACTCTTGCCTTGATCTCCTTGGTCTTGCCGGCATTCCAGAAGTTCTCTCCCAGATAACCGCAGGTCCTTCTGGTGACATTCATCTTCGCATGATCCTTGTTATGACACTGGGGACATTCCCACTCCATGTTATCATTGATCATGATCTCACCATCATAGCCACATACCTGACAGTAATCGGATTTGGTATTGAACTCTCCGTACTGGATATTGTCATAGATGAAGCGGATCACTTCCTCGATGGCTTCCACATTATTGGTCAGGTTCGGAACTTCTACATAAGAGATAGCGCCTCCCAAAGATTTATTCTGGAATTCACTCTCGATCTTAAATTTTGTAAATGCGTCGATTTTCTCCCGTACATCCACATGATAAGAATTTGTATAGTATCCTTTATCGGTGACATTGGAAATATCACCGTATTTTTCACGGTCGATCCTTGCAAAACGGTAGCAAAGTGTCTCTGCGGGAGTTCCGTAGAGACTGAAAGCAATGCCGGTCTCCTCTTTCCATTTTGCGCAGCGATCCTTCATATAATCCATAACGCGCAGGGCGAATTCCTTACCGGGCTCCACGGTCTGGCTGCAGCCCTTCATCAGATAGGTCATCTCATACAATCCGATATAACCCAGAGACATGGTGGAATAACCGTTGTGCAGGTATTTATCGATGGTCTCACCCTTCTTCAGACGGGCGATAGCGCCGTACTGCCAGTGGATGGGACTCACATCGGATACCACGCCCTCCAGTGCCTTATGACGGCACATCAGTGCTTCATAGCACAGCTCCAGACGCTCGTCCAACAGATTCCAGAACTTCTCCTCGTTTCCTTTTGCCAGGATACCGATCTGGGGCAGGTTGATGCTGACAACGCCCTGATTAAAACGGCCTTCCCACTTGTACTCTCCGTTTTCATCCTTCCATGGAGACAGGAAGGAACGGCAACCCATGCAGGAAAATACATTGCCTTCGTAGTTCTCACGCATCTTCTTGGCAGAGATATAGTCGGGGTACATTCTCTTAGCGGAGCACTGTGCGGCCAGCTTGGTCACATAGTCGTATTTTCCGCCCTTTAAGCAGTTATTTTCATCCAGCACATAGACTAATTTCGGGAATGCGGGAGTCACATAGACACCCTTCTCATTCTTGGTTCCCTCGATACGCTGACGCAGGATCTCCATAATGATCTGTACGGTCTCTTCCACATATTCGTCGTTCTCGTCAATATGCAGGAACAATGTCACGAACGGAGACTGTCCGTTGGTGGTCATCAGGGTATTGATCTGGTACTGGATGGTCTGTACACCGGATTTTAATTCATCGTGAAGACGCATCTGTACGATCTTATCCTTGGCTGCCTGATCCAGGGTATCTCCGAACTCGTCCTCCAGCTGTTTTGCAAATTTTTCCCTGCTCTTACGCAGATATTTTCCCAGATGCTTGATATTGACGCTCTGTCCGCCGTACTGGTTGCTGGCTACGGCTGCGATGATCTGGGTGGTCACAGTACATGCCACCTGGAAGCTCTTGGGAGATTCGATCATTTTGCCGTTGATGGAAGTACCGTTGTCCAGCATATCCTTGATATTGATCAGACAGCAGTTGAAGATCGGCTGGATAAAATAATCCGCATCATGGAAATGCAGCACACCGTTGTCATGTGCCATGGCAATATGCTCCGGCAGAAGCAGACGTCTGGTAACATCACGGGACACTTCACCTGCAATATAGTCTCTCTGTGTGGATGCCAGACGGGTATTTTTATTGGAATTCTCCTCTGCCAGCTCCTTATTCTCATTCCGGATCAGTTTTAAAATAGATTCATCCGTGGTGTTGGATTTGCGGAGCAGACTTCTCTGGTAACGGTATACGATATACTTCTTCGCCAGGGTATATTTGTTGTGCTCTACCAGATGTTCCTCGATCATATCCTGAATATGCTCCACGGTCTGGGTCTGCTTGCCCTCCTGCTGCACATCCTCCAGGATCTCTTCGATCAACCCCTCGCTGGCGCGATACCGCTCTTCCACTTCGTTGTTCGCCTTATGGATCGCTTCCCGGATCTTGTCCTCTTCATAAGGCACTACTCTGCCGTCTCTCTTCTGAATCTTCATTGCTGTTTCCCTCACTTTATATCATTCCCATAAGATACGAATTCCTGCATAAGCCGAAAGAAAAGCCGCATCGGAAGCAAGTTCCCGACACGACTCTCTACGCAAATCATAGTATATTACTAGATTTTGTGCTTTAAAATTCATTTCGCATCTACATCTTGTATATTTATTATAGTGAGGAAACCTAGAAAAAGCAAGTATCTTTTTTAAAACATTCCTCTTCCACCATACCCTCCGAAGCACAGACCGCCACCACCGCAGCACAGATTGCAGAACAGGTTCGCCAGACAGATTTTCAGGCACAGGTCATTCCCACCCGCATTGGGATAGCCATAGGCTGCCTGTCTGCTCTCATACCATTGTCCGCCGCTCTGAAGTCTCTGCAGCAGCATCTGGTATTCCATATTCTGAGGCTCCAGTGCCACTGCTTTTCCTGCATGTTCCAAAGCTGCCACATTGTTGCCAAGGTCCATATGGGCCATGGCACTGTAATAATACCATCTGGCCGTCTTCTCATGCTCGCCCATGCCGTCCAGGGTATTTCTGGCCTCTCTGTAATAACCGTTTCGGAGGTAATTGCCGGCTGCCCGCAGTCTGGGTTCTTCCTCATAGCCGGAAGTCTGTTGCTGCCAGCCGGCCTGCTGCCAGAAGTCTCCAAAGTCCTGGCTGAAGCCTCCATAACTATAACCTTCGGTCCGTTCCTTCATGATCTGCTGATAGGCTGCCTGGATCTCCTTGAACTTTTCTTCCGCCTGATCCTTGTTGGGATTATTGATATTGGCATCGGGATGATATTTTCTGCTCAGGGTCTTATATGCTTTTTTGATTTCTTCCTCGGAAGCATCTCTGCTCACCCCCAGGACACTATACGGATCATAAGTCATTTCCCGTTACCTCTTTTGCACTGTCTTTTACACTGTCTTTTTCCCGTTTTTCCCGTACGATCTCATAGCGGCACCATACTCCGGAATACAGAATATTCCGCAGAATATCCACATTCTGTAATATGGGAAGCTGCTCAAATTCCCGACAGCATTCTGACATCATCATGGTCAGGATCTGTCTGCATTCTTCTTCAAATCCGGGTTCTTCATATCGTTTCTTTAACGGATTATAAGTTCCTTTCTTAATGTCCTGCTCTACATCTTCATAAGCATCCATGAGGTAAATGAACTTTCCCAGAAAAAATCCAAGTCTCTCCAGATTATCCTTCCACTCGTCTTCACGGCAGGATACGATCTGCGCCATGACTCTTCCGAATAATCCTGCCATGATATCGATATCCGCATTTCCCTGTTTCTCCGCATCCGCAAAATCCTGCATGGTCAGTGCGATGTTTTTAACTTTTTCTCCGTACATCAAAGGCTTTTTATGGAATTTTCTCTCCAGAAGATGGCTGTACACCAATCCTCGCAGGCTGTTTTCGTCCTCCCAGTCATCCTCCGCCTTATAGCAGGCAAATAACACCGTCATGTCCGCCACATAATCGGTAAAAAGATTTCTTCTGATCTGATGCTTTTCGAAAGGATGTGCCACGCATCTGCACTGTCCTACGACATCTTCCGGTTCATACAATCCGGTGAGCAGCATCAGAATAAAAGTCATATCGTAATTCAGGGAAAGCTGTCCCAATGCACCATAGCGTTTCTTCAGGCTCTGGCATAATCCGCAGTAGTAAGACCGATACACATCATATTCCCTGAACTTCATCTCCGACTGATTGACCACAATATATCCGAACATCCGACTCACCATCCCTTCTTCTTTTCCGCTTTTGCGTAATTTCCATTTGAAATCCTGCCTGTCCTGTCAGGTCTTACGGATAAATTCCTCTCCGCATTTTTTACAACGGATCGCAATCCTGCCTTTGTGTCTGGGCACCCGGAGCTTCTGTCCGCATTTCGGACATTTAAAGATCTTATAATCCCTGCGTCCGGCAAATAGCTTTTTCCGGCGCTGCCACCAGCTGCGCACCTGCATTTCTTTTTTGAGATACCATTGGTTTTCCGCGCTTCTCCTGCTCATATTCCTGGAAAACATCCGGTAATAGGCATAGACCAACAGTGCAAGCGCCAGCACATAAAATATTCTCAGACCAAAAAAAGAGAGCGCCAGGCAGACCAAAGCCACAATCATCAAAAACTGATTGAAGCGGTCATTACCATAACGCCCCCACATGAAACGCTGTAACTTCTCTTTCATGAAGTACCACCTTTCGTCTGCCACCATGTAGGGACACATTATCCAAATCTTTCAGAGCCTCGTTCTCGAAGCCAGCTCTGAATATTACCTACATTATGGTCTGCCGAAAAGCAAAAAGCAATTAACTAAATATAAACTTTTGTAAAAGAACTATTATTTATCGTTCCGATCCTTCTGCCACAGCTCCTGTGCCCGCACATCCCAGTTCTTTGCATACTCCGCACATTTTCCACACAGATGCTCCACGGATTCCGGTGACTGTAAGTCGGTGGAATGAGCTCCGGTCTCATGTACCATGCGCTGTAGGATCTCCGGATTCTCCAGCATCGGGCAGGGTTTTAAGTGATTGCAGTTGAAGGGCTGGTTCTCACGGTATGCCATGAACAGAGGCTGCTTCAATGCAGTCAGCAGGTCCACCTCCTTGATATTGGCACCGGAATAATGGATGAATACACAGGGCTCCACATCGCCGTTTGGATTGATATGGCAGTAGTTTCTGCCGCCTGCGATACATCCGCCCACATATTCTCCATCGTTCTGGAAATCGAAGGCAAAGATAGGTTTTCCGCCCTTCATGGCACGGATTTCACGAATACGGTGATACATATATTCTCTCTGGTCCGGATCTAAGAGCAATTCGGTAGATGCATCATTGCCTACGGGCATATAATGGAAATACCAGCTGAATCTGGCACCTTTTTCAATGATCATATCCAGGAATTCATCACTGGTGACTACTTTATAGTTCTTGCTGGTATAGCAGATGGAAGTTCCGAAGATCAGGCCGTACTGCTTCATCAGATCCATGGCATGCATTACTTTATCAAACACGCCCTTGCCGCGGCGTAAGTCGTTCACTTCGTCGAAGCCTTCCAGACTGATAGCTACGGAGAAGTTGCCTACCCGCTTCATCTCCTGGCAGAATTTCTCATCGATCAGCGTGCCGTTGGTAAATGCATGGAAACCACAGTCATCATGTTTCTCGCACAGACGGATGATATCATCCTTTCTGACCAGAGGTTCGCCACCGGTGAAGAAATACAGATAGATACCAAGTTCCTTACCCTGGGTAACGATACGGTCCATATCTTCAAAGCTTAAGTTCAGACGATTGCCGTACTCTGCCGCCCAGCAGCCGGTACAATGCAGGTTGCAGGCACTGGTGGGATCCATCAGGATCAGCCAGGGAATATTACACTGGTGCTTTACACGCATCTCATTGATCTCTTTTTTACCGCAGAAGGCCGCCTCAAAGCCATAGTCCAGTGCGGACATTTTAATAACATGAGGATCTACTTCATTTAAGATGCGGTTCACATACTGCATCCATTTGCTGTCCGGTTCCCGGATCATACGTCTCGCCGCATCGTAGCTTTCCTTCGAAAACGTATTTCCCATAAATTTTTCGGACAGATCCACCAGCTTCAAGAAAGCTTTTTCCCTGTCTTCTTCATCCTTGTTCACATACTTTAAAATTCCATCGATCGCTGCACCGAAAGCAGCTCTCTCTACCTTGTGTTTTACGTCTGCCATATTAATCTACCTCTCTTTTGTATTTTTACTGTAAATGTCCCTGTTTCTAGCTGTAATAGCGGAACAGCACATCGATCCCTGCCAACAGGAAGATGATCGCACCGCTGATCAGCACACGGCTTCTCCCGTGACATCCGATCCGGTATCCTGCATAGATACCGGTAACCACGGCTAACGCAGCCATGATCGCCAATTGTATGATCTGTACGGTTACTCCGGTGTCTAAAAATCCCATGCCGATTCCCGACAGGAAAGAGTCCACACTGGTAAGCATGGCCCAGACACATAACTGCTTCCAGGCAAATACATCCTCCCTGCGTTCTACCGGATCACGCATCCGGGATGCCCGTATGATCAGCCAGATTGCGATCAGGAAAAAAATAACAGCGGAGGCTGCCCGGAACAGTCTCTCTGTCCGCTGATAATTCATGGCAATGTACGGAAGCTCCGAGATCAGGCTTCCTAAAAGCATTGCACCGCTCTGCCAGCCGGTGAACAGAAGAGTCATTTTCAGGATCTGTTTTTTATCCAGTTTAGAAAGCATTGCGCCTTTATATAATGCATAGGTAAAAACATCCAGGGAAAGTCCTACCGATACGATCAGTATTTCATACCACGCCATCCATACATCTCCTTTCTGCGATTATGATATGCCATTTCCGGACAGATGATAAGATACAACCCCGGCACAGAGTTTTTTCTGATTTTACATTATTCCGATAAATGTAAATTTTCCGCGACATTTTGTGGAAAATGTCGTTTTGGGTTGAGAAACGGTTATTTTTTGTTTATAATATCTCTATCTTGGTTCTTTTTATGGGAAAAGGAGTCATGTGATGAAGACAAAGGAATTATTGGCAGACAGCTTTCGGACACTTGTGCTTACCGTGCCTTTTCAGAAGATATCCATCAAAATGATCACGGATGGTGCTCATGTGATCCGCCCGACTTTCTATAATTATTTTCAGGATAAATATGAAGTGATCGAGTTCTTGTTCGACCGGGATATCGGCAGCAAGGTCGAAGTCATGATTGAAAATGACATGGAACACGAAGCCATTAAGCTGATGTTTATCTGCTTTGAGAAAAATAAGGAATACTACCGCAGGCTTTTCGAGATCACAGGTCAGAACAGCTTCGGAGAATTTTTTGCCCATTACTGCGAAGAGACTTTTTTCTGTATTCTCTCCAGACACCCCATGAAGAAAATGCCCTGCGATCTGATCACTCCGCAGTCGCTGGCACATTATAATGCCCTATTACTGATCGAGATCCTGAAGCTTTGGCTCTCTTCTCCCAAGGCTGTGCCTGCGGAGAAGATTTTCGAAGCTTATCAGTACATAATGCGGACGCCGATCCTGGACATGATCCAGTATCCGGAGATATAAAACATAAAAAGACAGGTCTTGATGACCTGCCTTTTTTATATCTTATCGATTATAGTCTTGTAATTACAAAGATATCATAAATTGCCTTGATCGCGGTTTCGAAATCATCATTTGCCACACCGATGATGATGTTCAGCTCAGAGGATCCCTGGTCGATCATCTTGACATTGATATTTTTGTGTGCCAGTGCGGAGAAGATTCTGCCTGCTGTACCGCGGGTGGACTTCATGCCACGACCTACCACGGCGATCAGCGCCAGATCGGACTCGATATCGATGGTATCGGGATTTGCCAGTCTGTGGATGCCTGCCACGACTTTCTGCTCCTTGTGCATGAATTCGTCCTGATGTACGAATACAGTCATAGTATCAATACCGGAGGGAACATGCTCAAAGGAGATTCCGTTCTCCTCAAACGCCTGCAGTACCTTTCTGCCGAAACCGATCTCGGAGTTCATCATATCTTTTTCAATATTCACAGAACAGAAGCCTTTTTTACCGGCGATACCGGTGATGACATATTTGGACTTCTGGCAGGTGCTTCCCACGATCCAGGTACCGTTGTCTTCCGGTGCATTAGTATTGCGGATATTGATGGGAATACCCTCCTGGCGTACCGGGAAGATGGCATCCTCATGCAGTACGGTAGCTCCCATATATGCCAGCTCGCGAAGTTCGCGGTAGGTGATAGTCTCAATAGCCTCGGGATGATCGATGATCCTGGGATCTGCGATCAGGAAACCGGACACATCCGTCCAATTCTCATAGACATCCGCTTTGGCAGCCTTAGCCACAATAGAACCGGTAATATCGGATCCGCCTCTGGAGAAGGTCTTTACCGCTCCGTCAGGCATCGAACCGTAGAATCCGGGAACTACCGCTTCCTTGCTCTCTGCCAGTCTGGCACGAAGTACTTCGTTGGTCTTCGCTGCGTCAAACTCACCGTTTTCATCGAAGAAAATTACGGTTGCCGCATCAATGAAATCATAGCCCAAGTAATTTGCCATGATGATACCGTTCAGATATTCGCCACGGGAAGCTGCATAATTGTCTCCGGATTTTGCCTTGAAATTCTTCTCAATGGTCTTGAATTCTTCACTAAGGTCCAGATCCAGCTGTAAACCATCTATAATCTCCTGGTAACGCGCCTTAATGGCATCCAGCTCTGCTTTGAAGCTCTTGCCCTGATCTGCCAGATCATAGCAGGCATACAGCATATCCGTTACCTTGGTATCATTGGAAAATCTTTTTCCCGGTGCGGAAGGTACCACATATTTTCTCTCCTTATCCGCACGGATGATATTTCCAACCTTTTTGAACTGCTCTGCACTTGCCAGAGAGCTTCCACCGAATTTCACTACTTTTGACATAACATTTTCTCCTCAAATATATATTTAATACTCTTTATAATATTCTTTTTTCTTATACTATGCGGATCCTGCCAAGCATCTGCTCACCCAGTGCTTCGTATTTTGCCAGGAACTCTCTCTCCTTCATGGGCTGTGTGAAGTATCCGAAGTCTTCCTTGCGGTCTGCTAAATGCAGCTCTCTGCCTCCGGGGAAAGCTGCCTCTACCGCGCCTTCCGCTCCGGCCTTTGCTCTGATAAAAAAGCTTCTTACGGACTCACCTGTATCTACCAGCTTTACTTCCTCTTTATCCCAGAAGCACATGATCACCTTGCCCTGATGTCTTGCACAGTCGATGACATCCGATACCACTGCACTGGCGGTGGGAAGCTTGCCTGCGCCCCGTCCGTAGTACATGGAATCTCCCAGCATATTGCCGGTGACAAATACAGCATTGAACACCCCGTATACCATGGCCAGGGGATGGTCCTTGGGAAGCATGAACGGTGCCACCATAACTTCCGCTGTGTCATCGTCAATCGCACGGCTTCTGCCCAACAGCTTGATGGTATACTCTGCAGCATTGGCATATTCAAAATCCGCTGCGGTGATCTTCGTAATACCCTCGGTAGGGACTTTCTCGGAATCCACGTTTTTACCAAACATCAGAGAAGACAGGATCGCGATCTTGCGGCAGGCATCATAACCTTCCACATCTGCTTCCGGATTGCGCTCCGCATAGCCTTTGTCCTGTGCTTCCTTCAGAACGGTATCGAAATCCGCACCTTCTTTTTCCATTTTGCTTAAGATATAGTTCGTGGTACCGTTTAAGATACCGTTGACAGCCTCGATCTTCTCTGCAGTCAGGGAGTAGTTCAGCGGACGGATAATGGGAATACCGCCGCCCACACTTGCCTCGAATAAGTAGTTGCAGTCATGCTCTCTGGCGATCTGCAGCAATTCGGGACCATGCTTTGCTACCAGCTCCTTGTTGGAGGTGCAGACACTCTTGCCCAGTTCCAGTGCCTGCTTCGTGAACTGGTAAGCAGCTCCGACACCACCCATGGTCTCGCAGATGATGGTTACGCTGTCATCCTGTAAGATCGTATTGAAATCATGAATGACCTTATTCTCATAAGGGTCTCCGGGGAAATCTCTCAGATCCAGAATGTATTTCACTTCCAGTTCCTGTGCGGACTTTTTATTTACCATGTCCTTATTTTTCTCGATAACTTCTACCACACCGCTACCGACGGTGCCGTAGCCCAATACCGCAACATTGATCATAATATTCTCCTCACTTTTATCTTTTTCGTTCCGACATTATTCTTTTGCCAGTATTTTCACATGATGCACACTGGTCTGCCCCTCCAGCTGTTCGATCATCCGGGAGATATCTCCCGTAGTCTGCAGTACCTGTATACTCAGTGTCAGAGATGCGATTCCGTTGATGGGAATACTCTGATGGATCGTCAGGATATTCGCCCGGTACTCTGCGATGATCTTCAGCACATCCGACAGAATTCCCGGTTCGTCATCCATCTGGAAAGTCAGCGTGATGGTCGTTCCCTGAGAATTGTCATGGAACGGAAAGATATCGTCCTTGTACTTATAAAAAGAACTGCGGCTGATGCCAACTGCATCAACCGCTTCCTGTATGGTCAGAACCTTCTCTGACTCAAGAAGCCGCTTTGCTTCCACTACCTTTAACAGCACCTCGGGGATCGCCTTCTGCTTCACCACGAAATACTTGGTCGTTTCTCCCATATGTCATCCTTTCTGCAGTTCGTATCTGTAGTACGGACACTTGTTTTTCACTGAGGGATATTCTAGCACAGTAAAGTATGAAAGACAACCCCTATTTTTATCTTTTTCAGGCATTTTTAATACATTTCTGTGCATTTCTGAGCATAAGAAAAGAGCCTTTCGGCTCTTTTCTTATGCTCCTCCAAGCTTTAGATCAAAGGATATTTGTCTGTTAATTTCTGAATGATGGCTCTGGCTGCGGGAACCTGCTCTTCGCCGCCCTTGATGACCAGGGCAATGGCTTCTGCTACCTGATCCATGTCCTTGGTGTTCAGACCTCTGGAGGTTACTGCAGGGGTTCCTAAACGGATACCGCTGGTCACGAACGGAGACTGGGGATCGTTGGGGATGGTATTTTTGTTGGCTGTAATGTGCGCAGCATCCAACAGCTTCTCCACTGCCTTACCGGTCAGACCGTAAGGAGTCAGATCCACTAACATTAAATGGTTATCAGTACCGCCGGATACGATCTTGATATCCCGGCTCATCAGTCCCTTACACAATGCCTGGGCATTGTCAATGATATTCTTCTGATATACTTTAAAGTCATCGCTTAGTGCTTCTTCGAAGCAGACTGCCTTGGCTGCGATCACATGCATCAACGGGCCGCCCTGGGTGCCGGGGAAGATGGCTTTGTTGAAGTTGAACTTCTCATTAGCTTCCTTATTGCAGAGGATCATACCGCCTCTGGGTCCGCGCAAGGTCTTGTGAGTCGTAGTGGTCACTACATCCGCATAGGGGATAGGACTGGGATGAAGCCCCGCTGCCACCAGTCCTGCGATATGTGCCATATCCACCATCAGTACGGCACCCACTTCGTCTGCCACTTCACGGAATTTCTTGAAATCAATGGTTCTGGCATACGCAGAAGCACCGGCAATGATCATCTTAGGCTTACATTCCAGTGCCAGTTCTCTCATTCTGTCGTAATCTAAGAATCCGTTGTCATCCACGCCGTAAGGTACTACATGGAAATATTTACCGGACATATTTACCGGTGAACCGTGGGTCAGGTGTCCGCCGTGATCCAGGTTCATGCCCATGATCGTATCGCCCGGTTTCAGTACGGCAAACTGCACCGCCATATTCGCCTGTGCTCCGGAATGGGGCTGTACATTGGCATAATCACAGCCAAACAGCTTCTTGGCACGCTCGATTGCCAGATTCTCGATAACATCCACGCATTCACAGCCACCGTAATATCTCTTGCCGGGATAACCTTCCGCATATTTATTGGTCAAGGGACTGCCCATAGCCGCCATGACTGCCTTGCTTACCCAGTTCTCGGAAGCGATCAGTTCGATATGACTGTTCTGACGATTCTCCTCGTCGATAATGGCCTGTGCCACCTCAGGATCAACTTTTTTTACTTCATCCAATGAATACATTCCTCATTCCTCCTTATGTTACGTTAATTCGCTAAACTTATGGTTTAGTATAGCATAGAACTTTTTAATTGCAAAGATGGAAAATGAACAATGTTGGCAGAAGCCCCTGAGTGTGTTAGAATAAACTTTAGTTACATCCTTACGAAAGATGAGGTATCCTCATGTATCATATTATTATCAATCCGGCCTCCCGCTCCGGCAGAGGTGCGAAGATCTGGTCTGAACAGATCGAACCTGCTCTGAAAAAAAGCGATGCCGTATATCAGACCTATTTTTCCAAAAAAGCCGGAGAAGTAAAGCATCTGGCTGCACAGATCACCGCAGAATATAAAGACGATCCTGATTTAAAGCTCATTGTCCTGGGTGGAGATGGCACGGTGAACGAAGCCCTGCAGGGAATCGCTGATCCCTCCAAAGTAATCCTGGGTTACATTCCCACCGGCTCCAGCAATGATCTGGCCAGGGATCTCGGCATCCCCAAGGATCCAAGAGCAGCCCTTGATCTGATCCTTCGGAATACTGCTCCCAGAGGCATGGACTTAGGGAGACTTACTTATCTTGATGAGGATCAGCCGGAAGAATCCCGGTTGTTCGCTGTCAGCTGTGGAATCGGCTTTGACGCAGCTGTCTGTGCAGAAGCCATGCATTCCCCCATCAAAGATACCATGAACCGGATCGGTCTTGGCAAGCTGACTTATTTAGGGATCGCCTTAAAGCAGCTGATCACCGCCCGCAAGGTCTCCTGTACCCTGACTATCGAAAACACAGTAAACGGAAAGCAGACCGCATTCCAGCTCCCCCGCTTTTTGTTTGTAACCTGTATGAGTCATCGCTATGAAGGCGGCGGATTCATGTTCTGTCCTCCCGCCACCGATAATGACGGCGTATTGGATCTGTGCTGCATCGGCAATATTTCCAAAGGACTGGTCCTGCTGGCTCTGCCCACAGCCTTTTTCGGTAAACACTATTTCGTAAAGGGGATCGATGCTTACACTGCCACACAGATGTCCATCACTGCCTCCGCTCCCCTATGGGTACATACGGACGGCGAAGTGACCAGAAAAAGCTGTGGATTCCGGGTGGAATGCCTTCCCGGCGCCATTCGCATGATCACTCCCGAGGTGAAATAAACACACTCTAAAGATTTTCTTAAGAATGCTTAAGTATTCCAAAAAAAACTTGATTTTTTTCTTCTTGTGATTATACTAAAATTGATTTTGAAGCATAGGTTTGGTAGAGAAATGAGGTTTTTATGGAAAAGCTTAAGATCTTCTATTTAAAGTATAAACATGCCGTTCCTCTTATTATATATGGCATTATCTACATGACCTGGTTCGTCTGGCTGGAGAAGAACACCACCGGACACTACCGGATCATACATATGGCGGCGGATGATTATATTCCTTTTTGTGAAGTATTCGTCATTCCCTACTTTTTATGGTTTGCCTATGTATCGGCAGTAGTCGTCTACTTTTTCTTCAAAAACAAAGAAGACTATTACCGCACCTGTATTTTCCTCTTCACAGGCATGACGATCTTCCTGATCGTATCCACTCTGTGGCCCAACGGACAGCATCTTCGTCCCGCAGTAATGCCCAGAGACAATATCTTCACCCGCATGGTAGCCGCTCTGTACCGGACGGACACACCTACCAACCTGTGGCCCAGCATTCATGTATATAATTCTCTGGGTGCACATTTTGCGATTATCCGCAGCAAGTGCTTCGAGAAGAAAAAGGGCATCCGCATCGGATCCCTGATCCTGGCTTCTTCGATCATCATGGCGACCATGTTCATCAAACAGCACTCTGTCTTCGATGTGATCACCGCTTTCGTTATGGCGGCTGTGATGTACACCCTGGTATATCGTTATGACCTGCTGATCGCAGTCAGAGAGTTCCGCAACAAGAGAAAAGCAAAACCGCAGATCGGTTAGATAACATCTATTTTCGAACATTAAAAATGCAACGGCCTTTTCACCGTTGCATTTTTTTGCAGGAAACACACTGTATATGCTTCTCACTGCTGCCCATGGGATTACAATACTTCCTCACTTTTCTTTAAAGCGGAAGCAATGACTGCATCCATATCATAATAGCGGTATTCCGCCAGTCTTCCTCCGAAGATCACATTCTGCTCGGCATCTGCCAGCTTCTTATACGCTGCATACAGAGTGCCGTTTTTCTCATCATTTACCGGATAATAAGGCTCATCCCCCGGTTTCCACTCGGAGCTGTACTCTCTGCTGATAACCGTCTTCGGCAGCTCCTGTCCCTGTTCGTCCTTGCCGAACTCGAACCATTTATGTTCAATGATCCGGGTCCAGGGAGTCTCTCGGTCCGTGTAGTTCACTGCCGCATTCCCCTGGAAATTCGGAATATCCAGCACCTCTGTCTCGAATCTTACAGAACGATATTCCAATGCTCCCAGCGAATATCCGAAATACGCATCGATGGGGCCTGTATAGACGACTGTTTCCGCCAGTCTGTCCAGTTCCTCCTTCTGCTCCAGATAATCTGTATTCAGACGTACTTCTATGCCTTCTAACAAATGCTCCACCAGCCTCGTGTAACCGCCGATGGGAATGCCCTGATACAGAGCGTTGAAGTAATTATTATCAAAGGTCAGTCGAACCGGCAGACGCTTGATGATGAATGCCGGAAGATCCTTACAGTCACGTCCCCACTGTTTCTCTGTATAGCCCTTGATCAGCTTTTCAAAAATATCTCTTCCCACCAGGGAAATTGCCTGCTCTTCTAAGTTCTTCGGCTCCGTGATACATGCTTCCTTTTTCTGTTCTTCGATCTTCGCCGCTGCTTCCTCAGGCGTCACCACACCCCACATTTTATTAAACGTATACATGTTAAAGGGCAGGGAATACAGTTCTCCACGATAGTTTGCCACCGGGGAATTGGTGAACCGGTTGAACTCTGCAAATCTCGTAATATACTTCCACACCTTCGTATCATTGGTATGAAAAATATGGGCACCGTATTTGTGGACATGGATCCCTTCCACTTTTTCCGTGTAAATATTACCCGCCACATTGGGACGCTTGTCGATCACCAGAACCTTTTTCCCTCTGTCAGCCGCTTCTCTCGCGAACACCGCTCCGTACAGGCCGGAACCGACGACCAGATAATCGTATTTCATAGCTTCTATATGTTTCCTTTCTCACAGACACCTTTAGACACATTTCTGTACTAATAGGATTCCCGTTTTTCGTTACTGCTGCGTAGCAGTCTTCTGTCCGAAGACACGCTTCAGTACAACCAGTGTTGCCAGTGTCAGCAGAATACCGATCACCAGACAGATCACCACATTCTGTACAAATCCGGCAATGATATAGTTCACGAACGAGATTGCTGCCACAGTCAGTACGTAAGGGACCTGGGTGGATACATGGTTGATATGATTGCACTGTGCCCCTGCCGAAGCCATGATCGTGGTATCGGAGATGGGAGAACAATGGTCACCCATAACAGCACCTGCCAGACATGCAGACACACCAATGATGATCAGATGCTCGGCTCCGGGTACGATGGCTCCGGTAGCAGGATCGGTAAATACGCCGGTTACAATAGGGATCAGGATACCGAAGGTTCCCCAGCTGGTACCGGAAGCAAAAGCTAAGAAGCACGCTACCAGGAAGATGATCGCAGGAAGCATATTGGTCAGTCCCGAAGATGCACCCTGCATCAGACCTGCCACATAGACATCCGCACCTAACAGTCCGGTCATGGTCTTCAAAGTAACGGCAAAGGTCAAGATCAGCATGGCAGGTACCATAGCGATAAAGCCCTGGGTCAGACAGTTCATGGCCTCCTTAAAGGATACCAGTCTTCTACACATATAATATACGATAGCAAACAGCAACGCGATCAGAGATCCCCAGGGAAGTCCCACAGAAGCATCTGTAGCACTGAAGGCATCGATGAATCCCACACCTTCGAAAAATCCGCCGACATAGATCATACCAACGACACAGCAGATGATCAGTACGATCACAGGGATCAACAGATCATATACTTTTCCTCTCTCAGAACCCTTCGGTGCATTATCCGCATTGTTCACGCGTTCTCCCTCAGTGAACAGGTCACCCTTTTCTCTGGCATTACGCTCATGCTTAGCCATGGGGCCGTAATCAAATCCCATCAGTGCCATTCCGACGACAAATACAATGGTTAACAGCGAATAATAGTTATAGGGGATCGCTCTTACGAACAGTTCGATACCGGAATACACACCCTCGTCCACCATACCGGATACTGCGGCTGCCCAGGAAGAGATCGGTGCGATCATACAGATAGGCGCTGCCGTGGCATCAATGATATATGCAAGCTTTGCGCGGGAGATCTTGTGTCCGTCTGTAACCGGCATCATAACGGAGCCAACGGTCAGACAGTTAAAATAGTCATCCACGAAGATCAGAACACCTAATAAAAAGGTGGCAAGCAGTGCTCCCGCTCTGGTCTTTACATGCTTTTTCGCCCATTCACCGAAGGCCGCAGAGCCTCCTGCCTTGTTCATCAGTGCCACCATGGTTCCCAACAGGATCAGGAACATGAAGATACCAATGTTCCATGCATCCGCAACGGAATTAATGAATCCTTCGTTGATCACTGTGTCCAGCGTCGCGATAGGTGAAAATCCGGTATAGATCAACGCTCCCGTGACGATACCGATAAACAGTGATGAATATACTTCCTTTGTGATCAGTGCCAGTACAATTGCTACCACCGGGGGTAGTAATGCCCAAATTGTTCCGTACATAATTTTGCCCTCTCTCGTAGTTTTTCGTAGTTCTTCGCAGTTTCTGCAGTTATTTAACTATCTCTAACTTTATGGCAAACCTTTTGTCCTGTCAATAAAATTTTGTAAATTAACGCATTAGCACGACAGCTTATTTATCATTTTATTCTTTTTCGCTTTAAATCGCTAAATTCTCTTGCATCTGCGAAGATTCTGTTCTATAATAGGCAAAGAAATTTAGCAGAAAGGACGTGCCCCGCGCACGATGGAATACTATGAGTTTCGAATTCATCAAAAAGCTTCCCACTCCTGCGGAGATCCGTAAGGAGCTGCCCCTTCCGGCAGAATTAGCCAAGATCAAAGAAGAAAGAGACGCTGAGATCCGAGATGTCCTCACCGGTAAGAGTAATAAATTTCTGGTGATCATCGGACCCTGCTCTGCTGACAATGAGGATTCCGTTTGTGATTATGTAAACCGTCTCGCAAAAGTAAATGAACAGGTGAAGGATAAGCTGATCCTGATCCCCAGAATCTACACGAATAAACCCCGTACCACCGGTGAGGGATATAAGGGTATCACCAGCCAGCCCGATCCCGAGAAGAAGCCGGATTTCCTGGCAGGACTGATGGCCATGCGCAAAATGCACATCCGTGCGATCCAGGAGACAGGACTGACTGCAGCAGATGAAATGTTATACCCTGAGAACTGGGGATATGTATCCGATATCCTCTCCTATGTGGCCATCGGTGCCCGTTCCGTAGAGGATCAGCAGCATCGTCTGACCGTCAGCGGTTTTGATGTGGCGGCAGGTATGAAGAATCCAACCAGTGGAGATTTCTCCGTAATGCTGAATTCCGTATATGCAGCACAGCATCCCCATTCCTTTATTTATACCGGCTGGGAGGTAAATACCCACGGAAATGATCTGGCTCACACCGTGTTGCGTGGTGCTACCAACAAGCATGGTGCCAACATTCCCAACTATCACTATGAAGATCTGATCCGTCTGTGGGATATGTATGAAAAAATGGATCTGAAGAATCCTGCCTGTGTGATCGATGCGAACCATTCCAACTCCAACAAGCAGTTCAAGGAACAGATCCGAATCACCAAAGAAGTCATGCACAGCCGCAAGCTGAGTTCCGATCTCCATCAGCTGGTCAAGGGCGTTATGATTGAGAGCTATATCGAAGAAGGTAACCAGAAGGTGGGCGCCGGCTGTTACGGTAAGTCCATCACAGATCCCTGCCTGGGTTGGGACGATACAGAGCGTCTGATCTACGATATCGCAGAGTACGAATAAGACGGACCCTTTTTAAAAAAATTGCAGGAATCCTTTGAATAACACAGGATTCACAAACGATTCCAACACACATCCGAGAACCAGTACTCCCAAAATGAGCACCGGTTTTCCCAGTTTACCGGGCAGGGACATTTTTCCCTGCCCGGTTATGTTATGATAAAAATAAATACTTCTGTAAATATCCTCGCACCACCTAAGCAGCATCACCATTGCAGGTACATAGCACAGATAGTGAGGAAAAATTCCCACAATACATAATAAAATCCCTTTGATTCCATAACGGCAGGTCGCAGTACCTAAGAATAAGCCAAGGGAAAAGCCATATTTTACCGTCATCCCACCGCAGAATAACAATCCCAGGTACGTCGTGGCCATGAGAACCAGTGCAATGAAATCTTTGCCTCTTTTACACAGGATGTACCAGAAGAGCACCTTGTTGTCCACGGCCATGTATTTCATATGATACAAAGTATCCTCATCCAGCATTCCCATATTCTTCAGGAAAGTGCCTTTTCCCCAATATACGATCAGAACCCCCACTGCGAATCCGATCAAAAACAGAAAACGAAGCGGCAGCTTTCCCACCGGTATGATAGACTTATCCCATTTCATGAAAATCCCCATCTCTACGCCACGCAATGTTATGTTAATATATGCGGACAACACAGGGAATCATTCCTGAACAACCGCAACTAAAAAGCAACCCGCCACACAGATTCTATCCATGGAGCGGATTGCCTACCTCAACGTACTGACTATTTACTTAAGTATTTCGATGCATATGTCAGAATGCCGCAAATCGTCTTGGCATCCTGGATCTTACAGTCATAGATCATTTGTTTTAATTCCTCTACGGAATATGCCTCTACATTGATAAATTCATCTTCATCCAGATGCTGGCTTCCTCTGTCTTTCAGGTCTAACGCCAGATAGATGTCGATTTTCTCATTGCAAAAAGCTACTGTAGTATAGATGGAAGTCAGCAGTTCCACATGATCGGTATGATAGCCGGTCTCTTCCTGCAATTCCCGCATGGCTGCCTGATCTGTGGGTTCTTCTCTGCCATTCAGTCCGCCGGCCGGAATCTCCAGAGTCTCCCGCTCCAGCGCATTACGATACTGCCGCACCATGAGAAGCTTACCATCCTCTCTCACCGCAACCACGGCTGCTGCACCTTTATGATCGATCAGATCCCATTTCGCAATGTTACCGTTGGGAATCTGCATGGTGTCCTGATAATAATCAATGATCGCACCTTTTGCCACCAGTTCCCGTTTGATACGCCTGAATTCTTCCATGACCCGTTATTCCTTCTTTTATTTATCCTCGAATCTGTTATTTGTTCTCCAGTAATTTGTCCACACTTACCATCTTGACACACAGTACGAACAGATCCGTTGCCATTGCCATCTCTTCCGGTGTCGGGAAGGAAGGTGCGATACGGATATTAGAATCTTTGGGATCCTTCTTATAAGGGAAAGTAGCGCCTGCCCCCGTCAGAGTCACACCTGCTTCCTTACATTTTGCCACAATAGCCTTGGCACAACCATCCATCGCATCAAAGGAGATAAAATATCCGCCGTTGGGTTTTGTCCAGCTGCCGATACCAAGTCCGCCCAGTTCCTCATCCAAAACCTTCAATACTGCCTCAAATTTTGGACGAATGATTGCCGCATGCTTCTTCATATGTTCACGAATACCGTTAATGTCCTTAAAATAGCGTACATGACGTAACTGATTGATCTTATCGTATCCGATCGTCTGAATTGTCATGGACTTTCTCATATCATCCAGATTGGCCTTGGAAGATGCGATAGCCGCAATACCGGAACCGGCAAAGCTTACCTTAGAGGTAGAGCAGAACTCGAATACCATATCCGGATGTCCTGCCTTCTCACATTCGGAGAGAATCTCTAACAGCTGATCCTGTCTGTCATCATATAAATGATGAATTGCATAAGCATTATCCCAAAAAATACGGAAATCCGGTGCTGCCGGCGTAAGTGCTGCGAAACGTCTTACGGTCTCATCGGAATAAGAATATCCCTGAGGATTGGAGTATTTCGGTACGCACCAGATGCCTTTGATGGCGGGATCTTCGCTCACCAGCTTCTCTACCAGGTCCATATCCGGTCCTTCGGGAGTCATGGGTACATTGATCATTTCAATTCCGAAATGCTCTGTGATCCCAAAATGTCTGTCATATCCGGGAACAGGGCACAAAAACTTTACATGATCCTGTTTACACCAGGGGGTATTCCCCAAAATGCCATGGGTCATGGCACGGGATACCGTATCATACATGATGGTCAGACTGGCATTGCCGCATACGATCACGTTCTCTGGTTTTACCTCCAGAATATCCGCCATCAGCTTCTTTGCCTCAGGGATGCCATCCAACCCTCCGTAGTTTCTCACATCCATTCCATCCTCAGCCTTCATAGCGCTCTGAGAATTCACAACATCCAGAAAATCCATTGCCATATCCAGCTGATTGACTGCAGGTTTTCCTCTGGACATATCCAGTTTCAGGTCTTTGCCTTTTGCATCTTCATATGCAGCGTTAAGCTCTGCCTTCAGTGTTAAAAGTTCTTCCTTGGTTAATTCCTGATATGCTTTCATTTCTTACCATACCTTTCTCGTCTTTCCTCGTTGGGAATACGCCTTCTTCTGTGGATGTTGGATAATCGTATACAATCATACACTGCGAATATCATACTATAAGATGGATTATAACACAATAGGTAACTTTCACTTTTTTTACACACGTTTATCCCTAGAACTTCATTAAAATAGCCGTTGTATGTCTCCATACAACGGCTGTCTCTTACATCTTATGAAATTGTCATTTCTGACTGGTCAGTTATTTGGCGTAATCAATTACGCGGCTCTCACGGATCACATTCACCTTGATCTGTCCGGGATATTCCAATTCAGCTTCAATCTGCTTGGAAATATCTCTTGCCAACAGTACCATATCGGCATCTGAAATCTGCTCGGGCACTACCATAACACGAACTTCACGACCTGCCTGAATAGCAAAAGATTTATCTACACCTTTGAAATTGTTTGTGATATCTTCTAACTGTCTTAATCTGCTAGTATAGGTTTCCAGTGTTTCCCTTCTAGCTCCCGGTCTTGCAGCGGATATTGTATCAGCAGCTTGTACAATACATGCAATCAGGGAAGTAGGCTCTACATCGCCATGGTGAGATTCCACTGCGTTGATAACAGTAGCATTCTCCTTGTATTTCCGACACAGTTCAGCACCCAGCTGAATATGAGAACCTTCCATTTCGTGGTCGACTGCTTTACCGATATCATGCAGCAGTCCGGCTCTCTTGGCAAGTCTCACATCCAATCCCAGTTCTGCAGCCAGCAGTCCGGACAGCTGTGCTACTTCAATAGAATGCTTTAATGCATTCTGACCATAGCTGGTACGGAATTTCATCTTACCGAGTAATCTTACCAGTTCGGGATGAATGCCATGTACGCCAACCTCGAGAGTTGCGGCTTCTCCCTCTTCCTTGATCATTACTTCGACTTCTTTCTGCGCCTTCTCTACCATCTCTTCGATTCTGGCCGGATGAATACGTCCGTCCACGATCAGCTTCTCCAGCGCGATTCTCGCTACCTCACGACGAATCGGATCAAATCCGGACAAAATTACTGCTTCCGGTGTATCATCAATGATCAGGTCTACACCTGTCATGGTCTCAAGGGTACGGATATTACGTCCCTCACGTCCGATGATACGTCCCTTCATCTCATCATTCGGTAACTGTACAACGGAAATTGTAGTCTCAGAGACATGATCTGCTGCGCATCTCTGTATTGCGTTAACCACATATTCCTTTGCTTTCTTGTCTGCTTCTTCTTTGGCCCGACTCTCCATTTCCTTGATCATCACGGCCGATTCATGCTTCACTTCATCTTCAACAATTTTCAATAAGTAATCTTTTGCTTGTTCAGAGGTTAATCCGGAAATTCGTTCCAGTTCCTGCACACGCTGCTCATTCAGCTTGGAGACTTCTTCCTTCATTCTGCCCAGGGTTTCTTCTCTGGCTGCCAAACTTGCCTCGCGCTTCTCGATGGCATCTGCTTTCTTATCGATGTTCTCTTCCTTCTGCTGAACTCTGCGCTCATACCGCTGAGCTTCCGCTCTGCGCTCCTTGATCTCTTTGTCCAGTTCATTCTTGGTACGAATGGACTCTTCTTTGACTTCCAGGAGTGATTCACGCTTTTTGTTCTCTGCAGTCTTCAGGGCTTCATCAATAATCTCTCTTGCCTTCTCCTCTGCGTTGCCGATGGTTCCCTCCGCATTCTTTTTCAGACGGGTTGTGGTAACCTTTACTGTGATCAGCACTGCAGCTATAATAGCAATAACAGAAACCACTAATACTATTACAATATTAGTGTCCACTACAGGAGCACCTCCTTATGAAATTTTCATTGTACATTTTGCTCTGATAATACAAATTATCGTTCATAATAGAATGCAATTTATGTACATTCTAACAAGCAATTCACAACAGTATTAGTGTAAACTGAAAATACTCCTCTGTCAAGTACAAGTCGCAATTACTCCAAAAATAGTTCCTATATTAAAACAATCTTTGTGCATTATTTCTTGCTTTTCCTGCACTATACAGTATCCTAGAAATCGTCACTGTGCATGCCTCCGATTGCCTTGCGAATGGCTTCCTGTGAGAATCCCTTTCTTGCCAGAAATGCGTATATTTTCTGTCGTTCTTTCCAGTCTGTATCTCTCTCTGCATCATAATGTTTCTTACGAAGCAATTCCCGGATCATACTCTGTTCATCCTGTTCCCCGCCATTCTCCCTCCAGCTCTGCCAGGCTTCCTCTATCGTGGCGGAGGAAATCCCCTTGCCCTGGAGATCCTGTTCAATGCGTCTTCTGCTGCGGCTGTTCTCATGATAGGTGATATAATCCACCGCATAACGAAGATCATCTATATAATGAAAGCCTGCCACATATTCTATTGCCTGCTCTATGATCTCTGGCGGATAATATCCCTGCTGTAATTTTGTCCGTAATTGTGAGGTCGTATATTCCCGCCCCTGAAGCAGATTCATAGCCCTCAGTTTTGCACGTTTAGGCAGTACCTCCTGCATAATGGTCCGGTAATCCTCCGGTCGGAGTTCTTCACCCTCTTTTATATGGTAGAGACGCAATTCGCCTTTGTATAAAACAAAGGCGAATTCCTGATCAATATATACCTTACTTCTCGATTTGGAAAGTTCCGTAACCTGTGTTACCAGCATGGATCTACTCTTCCTTCTCCGCTGTAGCAGATACATCTGCCTTCAGTCCGTAATGCTCTCTGACCTTCTCTGCAATCTCATCGCAGACAGCCGGATTATCTTTCAAATACTGTTTTGCATTCTCTCTGCCCTGTCCGATCTTATTGCCCTCGTAGGCATACCATGCACCGGACTTGGCAACCACATCACAGCTGGCCGCCAGATCCAGGATATCTCCTACCATAGAAATACCTTCTCCGAACATAATATCAAACTCTGCTTCCTTAAAAGGAGGCGCAATCTTATTTTTCACTACTTTGACACGGGTACGGTTACCGATGACCTCACCGCCCTGCTTCAATGCCTCAATTCTTCTGACATCCAGTCGTACAGAAGAATAGAACTTCAGTGCCCGTCCACCGGTGGTGGTCTCAGGGTTACCGAACATGACACCTACCTTCTCACGAAGCTGGTTGATAAAAATAACAGTACAGTTGGATTTGCTGATCACGGCAGTCAGCTTACGCAGTGCCTGGGACATCAGTCGCGCCTGCAGACCCACATGGCTGTCTCCCATATCCCCGTCGATCTCCGCCTTCGGTACCAGTGCAGCTACGGAGTCCACTACAATGATATCAATAGCTCCGGAACGCACCATGGTCTCGGTGATCTCCAGTGCCTGCTCTCCGTTATCCGGCTGGGAAATGTACAGATTATCAATATCCACTCCGATATTCTTCGCATAGACGGGATCCAGGGCATGCTCTGCATCGATAAATCCGGCAATGCCTCCCCTCTTCTGTACTTCAGCGATCATATGTAAAGTAACGGTTGTCTTACCACTGGATTCCGGTCCATAGATTTCAATGATTCTTCCCTTAGGAATACCACCCAGTCCCAATGCTATATCCAAACTTAAAGAACCGGTAGGAATGGTCTCCACGTTCATCTGTGCCGTGGGATCTCCCAGCTTCATTACCGCGCCCTTTCCATACTGCTTCTCGATCTGGCTCAGTGCCGCATCCAATGCTTTAAGCTTATCATCTTTTTCCATGTTTATCTCCTTTTCGTTCAAGGAACAAATGTTCTGCTTTTTATTTAGGATAAAACATTTGTTCGTGTTTGTCAATGTCTATTTTTATTATATCTATTTTATGTCCAATAAAACTCCCTTCAAGAACACCCCCTATTTGCTAATTTGTCCCGATGATCGTCTGAAATTTTGGCGAATGCCTGAATTGCCGATAATCAGAGATAGAAAGACATGTCCGCGAATTATTCCGCAGCAAGATATAAAATGAATGTACCACACATCCCCACTTCCTGCAAGGATGCATGATACATTTCTTATGTTTTCAGCACTATTTACAATTTTATACCCTTACGTTTTGAGGGTATCTCACAAATTATTTTTTTGTTACTTTTTACCAAATGTCACTTTACTGAAGTATTTCAAAATGCAACTGCGCATGAGGATCAATGCTGCAGAGGTAGTCGCTTCTCTGATCTGACTGCGGTTTCCGGAGAAATGATATTCTTTTACCGTAAGTTCTCCCTTAACACAGCATCCGATATACACCAGTCCTACCGGTTTCTCTTCGGTTCCGCCGTCCGGTCCGGCAATTCCCGTCACTGCCACTGCCACATCCGCTTTTAACAAAAGAGCCGCCCCTTTCGCCATCTCTCCTGCTGTTTTGCTGCTGACAGCGCCGTATTTATCCAGCGTGCTCTTACGCACTCCCAGGAATTTTCGCTTAGCCTTATTGGAATAGGTTACCAATCCCGCTTTATAGCATTCCGACACACCGGGCACATTGATAATCCTCGCCGCGATCATGCCTCCGGTACAGGACTCTGCGGTAGTCACGGTCAGATCATTGGCAAGCAACAGATCTGCCACTGCCGTTTCCAAAGTTGTCTCCCCTTTGGTGCTGTAAATATCCGCCCCGAAACGGGATTTTAATTCCTTCACCACAGGTTTGATAACTTTTCCGGCTGCCTTGGCATTTTCTCCGGAAGCCGTCACCCGGATATGTACTTCACCGGTCTTGGCGTAGGTGGCTATGGTAGGATTGGTCTGTCCGTCGATCAGATCTTTCAGCGCATCTTCCACCTGACTCTCCGGCACACCGCACAGCTTTACCATTTGGGAGCAGATCACTCCGGGAGTCAATGCGTCCAGATAAGGAAGTACCTGCTGCTCGAACATGGGGATCAACTCCGCAGGAGGTCCCGGCAACAATACGATCCGGTTCTTCTCCGTTTCCAAAATGATCCCCGGTGCCGTTCCGTTATCATTGTCCAGTACTTTTGCACCTTCGGGCACCATGGCCTGTTTCCAGTTATTCTCCGTAGGCTGAATATCTCTTACTGCGAAAAATTCTGCGATCCGTTCCATGCTGTGGTCATCCACTGACAGTTTTTTCCCACAGACCTTTGCCACAGTTTCCTTGGTCAGATCATCCTCCGTGGGTCCCAGTCCGCCGGATAACAGAATTACATCCGAACGCTCCATGGCACATTTTAACACGCCCGCAAGTCTCTCCGCATTATCTCCCACCACCGTCTGGTAATAGCAGTCCAGTCCGGAAGCAGCAAGCTTTTCCGCCAGATATGCTGCGTTCGTATTCACAATATTGCCCAGTAAAATTTCGGTTCCTACACAGATGATCTCTGCTGTCATTGATTTACCGCCTTTCGCTAACATTATCCTTGTCATAGAGTTATCCACAGACAGTATACTACACTTCGGAAGCGGAGGAAAGGAAATATTTTACTCTGTGGCTTCTTCCACACCTATTTGATCTTTCGTATCTTTTGTACTAAATTGAGAGTTAGTGAAATAGTTGTTCTAAAATCCACGCAG
>OLGY01000497.1_pt1 | contig 27041 bp, 23 predicted proteins | sample 1605951 | NCBI WGS metagenome assembly OLGY01 (sample SAMN03283280) | human gut metagenome | biome: human-associated habitat; material: feces | host: Homo sapiens | place: Peru | collected 2012
GAATCAGAAGGTGAGGCATGGGCAGCAAAAGTTCACAATATTTTAGATAAATACAATATTGAAGAAATTTGTGATTATGCGGTAAATGTTTTATATTTAGGTAGTGAAGCAACAATAAGAGATGTATTTGAGAAAGATATTTTTAATGACGAAATTTTTAGGTCGAGAATTAGGAATGATATCATGTATACAGATTTTAAGAAATATTATGAAAATGATGTATATAATATAATGTCTTTGGATGAAATACAGATTAATGATAATATAGGTAAGGATTATTATGCAATTGACACGAATGGAAAATTGTATGAAGCAAAATATAGTCCGGATTTTAAATATATGTTTTATAAAATACCTTCTGAAATAAAAATAGTAGGATATTTATTAAAAAATGAAATTGAAAATGTTCCGGTAATGGAATCAAAGTCTATTAATATAGACAACAAAAGTGATTTAATTAGACCTGAAGAAAAACAAGAATTAAAAAAAATAGACAATACACAATATAAATATGCAATTTTACAAATTCCGTTAGAGAATCCGGCAGGATATAATCCTAAAAATTATATTGATTTAGAAACGTTAAGAAAAAATGGAGATGAACCAACGGGAAATGATTATGAAATAATATACATAGAGAGTACAAAGGAAAAGCCAGATTTAGAAAAAATATATGAAAGATTTAATTCGGGAGAAGTTGTACCGGTAAATTATTACGGAACCTCTGTGAGTATGTCAGATGTGATTGTAACCTGTGATAATAACAGTAATATGGAAGCATATTATTGTGATAGATTTGGTTTTAAAAAACTTGATACACCATTTTTAACCGACAAAATTATTAATAATGTAAAAAACAATGTCGATATAAGAATAGAGTACGAAAAACTTGTGAATGCTAATATCACATCGGGAATAACAGGTGAAGAGTTAGAAAGAATAGCATTGATAGACAAAGAATATAAGTCAGTATTTAATATGGCAGACAGACGTAAAGAAGGTAATACAAAAGTTGATTTACCATTCCCTGATGCCAAAGAAGTAGCAGAAGAGATAACAGGTTATAATATAGATAGAAATATTGAAGAATCAGATTGCAAAAAGATTACCGATAAAGAAAGGTCAGAGAAGATAATGCATCAGAGAATGATGCTCGGAAGAGCAAGATAAATAACGATTATATTAAATAATATATGGAATAACCAGACATAATAATGTCGATTATTCCATATGTAAAAATTATCTATAAGTTTGATATGAAGCAATTAACAACCTGTAAAGTAATGTCAAGGAATAAAAGTTCATTTGTTGAAAGGAATTTTACATTTTTAAGTATGTTAAATTGTTTTAGATATAATAAATAGAAATTGTAATAAGGAATTAAGTTATATAGTATATATAATAAGAATTTCATACGTCCACCTCCTCTCTGATTTGAAATATATAGGTATTAGAAATCTGTCAGATTCAAACTTAAAAGGGATTTTTGTATATAAGAAAATTGAGTTGTAAAAAACAACTCTTTTTTTGTGCAATTAAAAAGAAAATAAAATTGTATGAATACAAGTAATGAAAAAGTCTTTACAAAATCATATATAAGTTGTATTATAATGATATAAAGTAAATAAAAAAGGAGGAAAACGTAATGAAAATAGCATTAAACATAAAAGTAGAAGATACATTAAAAAAAGACTTTGAAGCAATATGCGATAAACTGGGAATTACTTTATCAGGAGCCGTCATAATGTTTATGAATCAGGTAGTTCTTCAGGAAAGGATTCCATTTGAACTTACTACAAAGAAGACGGAGAGTATACACGCATCAGATGCTATGGTAGAGAAACAGCGAGAGAAAGATATGCGAGTTATGGAAATGTTATTAAAATACACTGAACTAATGTCTGAAAAAAAGGACTAAAAAGAAGGTATAGAGGAGGAATGCTATATGAGAAACGAATTAATAAAAAAAATAACATCAATAGTTGTAATGACTACAATAGTGGTTGGCTTAGCTGCATGTGGAACAAAGAGAAAGACAGAGCAGAAAGTTAATTCAGCAGGAGAAGTTGTTAAAACAGATGCTAAAGGTAATGAATTGGAAAGTGATGAAGAAACTGCCAATGAGACAAAAACAATAATTACGTCTTCTGATGGAGAGACAATTGATTTATCAAAGGAACAGAAGAAAGTTGAAAAAGAGTCAGATGGAAGTGTAAAATATACACTTGATGATAACAGTACAGTTACAATTAAGAAAGATGGTACCATTACAATAACAGAGAGCAATGGAGAAACAAAGGCTGCTACGGCGAAGACTATAGAGAGTACAACAAAGAAGAAATCTGATAAAAAGAAAGATACAACTTCGAAGACATTAAATAATACATCAAAGCAAACAGCTAAGAATGAAGTAACTCAGCAAACAACTAATAAGTCTACTCAAGCTACAACAGCAAAACCAACACAGGCACCAATACAGCCTACAACAGCAAAACCAACGCAGGCACCAACACATCCTACAACACCAAAGCCAACGCAGGCACCAACACAACCGATTACTCAGCCTACAACACAGCCGGTAACAGAGCCACAAACAACAAAACCAAGCTATACAGGTTATAGAACAGATTTAGACAGTATTGCAGCAAAGAAGATAGTAACATTAAGAAGTACAGGAAGTGCAGTAATCAAAAATCCTGTATGGAATGAACATTTATATAAAGTGGCACAGGTAAGAGCAAAGGAGATAGCTACTAATTTTTCACATAATAGTGCTTCAGCTGCCAGAAGTGGATATGATGTTAATGAGGCATTAGTAAAATTTGTTATTGGAAGTAGCACGTATAATGATATAGCTCAAGGGGCAATTGATATTTGGAGTAATTCACCGGCACATTATGATATTTTAATGGACGGAGACCAGTATGCTGTTGCTTGTTATCAAGACGGAGAAAATGTATATTGGTGTTTCTTATCTGGCAATGAATATTCATATATTGCTGAAAATATAGCAGCTACAGGAGCAAAAGAGTGGGGACAGCCAGGTACACCGAAGTATGAAGAAAACTATAAAAGATATTATAATTTAGCAGTTGCAGAATTGGGTGAAAGAAAAATATGGTAGGATAGCAAAGGGCATATGATAGTAATAAAACAGATACTAAATACAATTAAAAACACACTTTTTTCGTTAATAACAATAGTATTAAATATATTTATAATCTTATTGATTTTATTAAAATCAATTATGAAATATGTTGAAATGAGCGTTGGAGGAATATTAGGAAGTTATTTATTCCTACAAATTATTCAGTTATTGGTATATGGGAAAGGACTAATGAAAGTTATCAGTTCATTTGCTGTTATATTTGTTGTTTTTTTATTATGTATATTATTAAAAGATAATGATTATGAAATGGAATCGTTTATTGAAGATGTAAATCAATTAGTTATAAATCTGTTAAAGGATGTGAAATATGATATATATGATAAGGATAAAATATATAGAGCAGTTAATTTTCCGTTTTGGATTAGTAAATATATATTCTATATATGTATATTTGTTTGTAAATGTATGATATTAACTATTTTTGCACCAATAGTATATATTGCTTTGAATATAAGAAAATATATAGGATTGTTGAATTTTACATATAAAATACCATGTATTTTAAGTATACTTGTTATCATTTTATCAATACTGGCAGTTGTATCTTTGATTCTTATTGTAATAGACTTTTATTATGAAATAGACGATAACGCAAATTATATTTGCTATTTTTATAAAATAGCAAAAGCAAATAATAAGGAAAATATAAGAACAAAAGAAAAAACTCATAAGATTAGAAAAAGAAGGTTTTTCTTACGGAGAAAACAAAAATTTGAAGTATCTAATGATTATGCTGATATGGAAATATTATATAAATTGGAAAAGACAAAAAATGAATTAAACAGTATGCTGAACAAATGCAAAAAAATACAGTATAATATATCAAAATTCGATTTATCTGAAGAAGATGAAACAACCAGAGTGAATTTGAAGAGTAGATTAGATACTATAACGGAACAAATGAAAAAATATATAGGGATTAAATATTCAGATGTTAAAAAAATGTATGATAAAATACAAGAAGATTATATTATAATCTATCAATTTTATCAGGATTATTTGCAATTTTCAGATAAAATTGAAGAAAAATATTCTAATAGTAATATAGAAGAAAATATTAGAAAAGTATTTCTTAAATGTAAGACTAAGGAAGAGCTAAAAAAACAATATAGAAAATTATGCAAGAAATATCATCCGGATAATTGTAAAAATGAAGAAATAATTAAAATTGTAAATAATATTTATGAGAAATTCAAAGAAATGTATTAAAAAAATGTCTATCCTTGAGTGGATAGGCATTTTTTATATCTAAAAGTTTATAAAATTTTTAGAAAATCGAACCACTGGTTCATAGTATTAAGAAAATTAATTTACTAAAGTGGTAGGGAAGTTGGCAAATATGAGAAAAAAGGAGGCAATAATAATAATATGCCAATAAATAATTTAGGAGGAATAAAAAAATGACAAAAGGAAAAAGTATAAAAAGATTTTTTTCAATGGTGTTAGTATTAACTTTAATACTTCAATCAGTAGATATAACAGCACTGATAGAAGCATATGCTGATACAAAACCAAACTATAAAAACCAGGATTACTCAAATATATCATCAATGGTATATATTGATGAATCGACAGATGAAATACTTAATTTAATTGAACATGGTCTGAATTTAGATACATATTTTGACGGAGAACTTGTTAAGGGAATAACTAAAGATGACCTTATTAAATGGAAGAATGAAGGTAAGGACATTAAAGAAATAATAAATGAAAGAGCAAATGAAAGAACGGAAAAATTATCATTATACAATAATGATGTATCAAATCAGTTATTGGCTAGAGCTTCAGCTTCCGGTGACGGAAAATATTATCTTACAATTTGTAGTGAAATGGGTTCAGGAAATGTATCATCTTCTACAGTATTTAATCCAAAAACAGGGCAGGGCGGATTATGTGATACATGGTATATAGAACTTGGAAATGAGCCGGCTGTATGCTTAACATTTGGAGCTAATGCAAGTGTTAATAAAACACATAGTTATGCACAAGGTTCAATTTCAGCATTAAAGAATAATGCATATTTTAAAGGTGGACAGTCATATCCGATAGAAGAGTATCTTAGAGGTGTTTGTTACGCCTATGAAAGATTAAGAGGACGTGGATTATCGCAAGGCTTTGATACAAATGCCTTAGATTCAGAACTATCTGAAATTTTAAGAAAGTTTAAAACACATAATCCTAATAATTATGCTGAAGTATTAAGAGGTATGGTATCAAGTAGTGGACAATCAATGGCATACAGTATATTACAGATAATTATATGGCAGATATCTTGTGGTACATTTGATGCAAATAATCTGACGGCATTACAGCAGGAGGCATACGGATTATTTACACAGATGTATCCGTTAGATGAGTATGGAATATATGCTGCATGTTGTACATATGTATATGAATATTTTGCATTATGTGCTAAAGAGTGTGCTTCTGGTAAATATGCAAGTAAATTTGCTGGAACAGATGTAACATATTGGGCTGTACAGGGAGCAAATTCACAGAGCTGGCAGGATTTTGTAACGTGGTCTGTTCCTACACCTGTACCAGTAAATAATAAATTTAGAGTTCAAAAATTAGGAAAAGTATTAAATGCTGAAAGCTATCCTAATGCTAAATTTAATATTTATTCAGACAGTGGATACACAAATAAAATAGGAGAATTTACAACAGATAATAAAGGACAAGCTTATATTGATAAAATAGTAAGTGGTATATATTATTTAAGAGAAATTAATGCTCCTAAAGGAACAATTAAAAGAAATGATACAATTACACTTACAGTATATGATGATGTTGATAGTGTAAACATATCTAATGAAGAATACTATAATGGTGCGTTCTTCAGAAAATATGACTCAACAACACAGGAAGCTATAAAGACACCTGGTAAATATGCTCTTTATGAAAATGTAAATGGAAACTATATGAAAGTATGTGATTTTTCATTTATTGAGAAAGGTTTTACAAATTCTAAGGGTGTAGTTATACCGGATTATTCATATGTTATAAGTTCTACATCGATGACATACCACAACAACGATGGTACAGAATTGCAGAAGATTACAGCTTCTAATTTTTATTATACAACAGTTAACCAGGGTAAATTTAAGATTGTTGAGGAAGCGGCACCATCAGGATATAAATTAGATACAAATGGTAAAGAATTTACTATGAATATGTCTTCACAAGGTTATTTAAATGATTTTACTTCATATTCAAAAGGTTTAAAAGATGATGCATATACATGTGGTATAGAGCTTAAAAAATATGATACATTATCAGGAGAAGAGTTAGCAACTGCATCATTTAAGATTCAGGAGAATATTAATAACAAACTTTATGATGTTGGAATGTTGGTTTATGATGAAAATAATAAAGTTTATAAAACATCAGCAACACAGACATACATATTTAGAAACAGTTCAGGGTCAGTAGTAAAATCAGTTTCCGGAACAGATACACCATTACGTGCAACATCAGCAAATCAGGGTAGATATTATATAGTAGAAACTAATAAACCAAATGAAAATTATACAGACCTTTTTACAAAAAATATAATAGTTAAGCCATCAGAAGATGGATATATATATAAATATGACAACTATAATCATGGTAATGGTAATGCTGCATATAATATAGGTAAGAAAATTAGAGTTATAACATCAAAATATGATGCAATAACAAAGGAATTATTGCCATCTTCTAATGTAGCCACAATGACATTATATGAATACAACAGTTATTCAGGTGAATGGCAGATACTTGGCAATATGGAATATGATTCTGATAATAATCAATATGTATTAGATGGTAATAAGTTCTATACACCTCATATTAAAGATGGTTCTGATTCTACAGCATCAGTAGGAGCAACATATAAGCCAGGATATTTGTATTATACAAGTGTCAATAAGGGACAGTTTAAGGTTGTAGAAACTAAAGCACCAGTCAATTATCTGTTAGGTATGTTAGATGTTAAGACGTTAGATTTAAAAGTATATGAAAAGACATTTAATATCGATGAAACAGTTACAGATGGACAGGTTATAGATTTTACAGATAAGTCGAATGCTGCATATGATACAGGTATACCGGTTAATTTGAAACTTGAAAAATATGATACACTTTCAGGAGATAGGATTTCAACCGGAGATGCAGTATTTACAGTATATGAAAACATTAATAATGAATGGTATACAGTTGGAAATCTTATTTATAATACAACGGATAATATTTATACAAGCAAAGGTATGACAATATCATTACATAACAGTAATGGAGACGTTATTTATACAGAAAAGTCAGCGAATGCTTTATATTATACAACAGCCAACCAGGGAAAATATAAGGTAGTGGAAACCAAAGCACCGGATAAATATTTGAATGATGGTTTTAAAAAAGAATTTAATATTACAACAGATAGCATTAATGATGAAATTAATCTTGTTGGAATGGAAAAGGCAGCAGCAGATACAGGTATAAGTGGTACAGTAAAAGTTGCAAAATATGATAGTATAACAAAAGAATTAGTAAGTTCTGAAGATGCGGAATTTACTGTATATGAAAAAGTGAATGATAAGTGGTTTTCAGTCGGAAAATTGGAATATGACAGTACAGATAAAACATATAACTGCAAAAATGCCACATTTACATTCCATGATAAATCCGGTAAAGTAATTGAGACAAAGAACATTTCGGAGTTTGAGAGTGGTAAACTATATTATACTACAGTGAATAAAGGGCAGTTTAAGGTAGTGGAAACCAAAGCTCCTGCCAATTATTCTAATGATGGCTTTGAAAATGAATTTAAAATTGAAACACAAAACGAAACCAAAGAGTTTTCGTTATATGATAAAGCTGCAAAAGATACAGGTATATGGACTACTCCGGAAGTTGTAAAGTATGATAGCATAACAACTGATGAAGTAGAGGCACACAATGCACTATTTATTGTACAGGAATATATTAATAATAAATGGTTAGATGTAGCAAATTTATCGTATGACATAAATAAGAAAGTATATAATATTTCAAATAATTTGATATCGTTGCATAATGTTAAAGAAGATATAATATATACAAATAATGATGGAAAGTTGTATTATACGACAGCAAATCAGGGAAGATATAGAATAATTGAAAAGAAAGCTCCTGATAATTATGTACTTTTAAATTATGAAAAGGAATTTAATGTTACAGACAATAAAAATAGTACAATTAAATTTACAGACAATGTGAATGGTGCTAAAGATATTGGTATAAGTGGAACAGTAGAATTAAGTAAATATGATGCAGTAACAAAGGAATTGGTTAAGTACACCGATGCAGAATTCACTCTTTATGAAAAAATTGGTAATACTTGGTACAAGTCAGGTATATTAAGATATGATGATTCAAATAAGACATATAATATAAATAAAGTGGTAATTACATATCATGATAAATCCGGAAAAGTGGTTGATACAAAGAATGCTTCAGGATTTGAAAGCGGTAAACTATATTATACAACAGCGAATAAAGGGCAGTTCAAGGTAGTGGAAACTAAAGCTCCTAAATATTATACGCTTAAATATATCAACGAAATACCAGCAACATATCAATTTAGCATTACGAAGAATGGACAGAGTTTTACATTTAATAAATTTGATAATGCTGTTAAGAACTATGGATATAATGCAATTGTAAAAATTAATAAATATGATTCCATTACTAAAGCAAAGGTAAATATTAAAGATACAGAATTTGTTATACAGGAATGTGTTAATGAAAGTTGGTTAGATGTTTCTAAGCTTACATATGATGAAGAAAATTCAGTGTATACTACATTAAAAACAAAGGTATCGTTGCATAACAGTAAAAAAGAAATTATCCATACTAATGCAGATGGAAAGCTGTACTATACGACAGCAAATCAGGGAAAATACAGAATAGTTGAAATCAAGGCTCCGACCAATTATACATTGGGTTCAAAGAAATACATACGAGAATTCAATGTATTAGATGCTATAAATAATGTTATTGATTTAACAAAAGCTGAAGATTCACCAGCGGATATAGGTATAAGTGGTGTAGTAAAAGTTTCAAAATATGATAGTATAACAAAAGAATTGGTAAAAACAGATGATGCGGAATTTACTGTATATGAAAAAGTAAATGATAAGTGGCTTTCAGTAGGAATACTATCGTATAATCAGGATTTAAAGGAATATAACTGTGATAATGTGTCGTTTACATTCCATGATAATGCCGGAAATGAAGTTAATACAGAAAACATAACAGATTTTGAAAATGGTAAGCTATATTATACAACTGCAAATGCAGGACAATTTAAAGTAGTGGAAACTAAGGCTCCTGCTCATTATATGATAGATGGTTTTGAAAAGGAATTTAATATTGCTAAGGATGCTATAAATGGAGAAGTAAGTTTTAATGATGAAGCTAATGCTGCATATGATACAGGAGTAAATGGAGAAGTAAAACTTATTAAAGCAGACAGTCTTACCGGCGAAGCAGTAAGTGGTGCAAAATTTACACTTCAGGAATGGTCTGAAAATAACAATACGTGGCTTTCAGTAGGTGAATTAATTGACAATAAAGATGGTAATTATATTACTGAAGGAATGAAGATTAAATTACATACAGGTAATGATACTGATGTTATAGAGACAAACAAGTTGTTATATACATCACAAAATCTTGGTAAATATAGAATAGTTGAAACAAAAGCTCCGGCAGGATATCTGAATGATATGTATGTATCAGATATACTTTCAATTGAAAATGAGGATACTGTTATTGAATTAACAGATGATAAGAAAGCAACTGATACACCTATAAGAGTAAGTATTTCAAAGAAATCAATTACTAATGGGAAAGAAATATCAGGAGCAACACTTATTATTAAAGACAGTAGTGGAAATACAATTGATAAGTGGGTAACTGATGGAACAGAACACATTTTAGCTGCCATTCCTGCAGGAAAATATACTCTTATAGAAGAAAGAGCTGCAGAAGGATATATTATTGCAAACAGTATCGATTTTGAAGTTAAAGAAACAGCAGAAATACAAAAGGTTGTAATGTATGATGAAGAAGTTAAAGGTCAGGTAATCATTGAAAAGACTGATAAGTCAAATGGAAATAAATTATCAGGTGCAGTCTTTGAAATCAGAGATGAAAATGATAAGGTAATAGAAACAATTACAACAAATTCAAATGGTTATGCAAAATCAGGTCAGCTTGATTTTGGTATGTATGGTAAAGATGGTTCATTCCTGGGGTCTAAGACATATAAGATTATAGAGATTAAAGCACCTAACGGATATGAAATCGATTCAAAACCAATTGAATTTAAGTTTGAATATATTGATGATACAACACCAGTGGTTACAAAAACAATTAGTATAACTAACAAAAAGATACCACCTGTTAAAACTGGAGATATATTAAATATAATGCCATTGGTTTTGCTGATATTATCGATTGTAACAGCAGGTATTACATATTTCAAAAAAAGAAGAGTAAATCAGTATAATTAACGAAATACTGATTAACGATTAAAGAATATAATTTGTTTTTATATTCTGAAAAATAAACAGGATATAGAAAATGATAAGGAATCTTGTAATGAGATAAATATCATTTCTATATCCTGTTTTATTGTATTTAATGTTATTTATAGTATAAATTTTATCGTGATAGTAGATTATTTATTCGACGATGCAGCTTATTTTCTTTTGATAAATCAGGAAAAATATCTTTGTATTTATCAAGCTGAATATGAATAAGTTCTGTAAGTTCGGAAGTAATACCCTCTATATTTTGAAGGTCTTCAGATATTTGGTTATAATTTAATTTTATATTAGGTTTTCCAAAATATTTAGCCTGTTCTTCGAAGCTTCCGGAAAATGGTTGAGGAGTCATAATGGAATATTTATCGGTTAAACTCATCTCAGGCTTAAATACATGCTGCATGCTAAAAAATGATGCACCAAAATCAAACATAGGTGATGGCTTCCAATTACCATTGTCATCACATATAAGAGCAAGATTGCCAAAATGTCTGTCTACATTGAGAGTAAGCATATCGAAATACATATTATTAGACAGATAATCAAAACAGTTAAAACCTGTGTATTCTTCTATGAAATCAATTACATAATTAACTTTATCATCAATAGTTGAATATGTAGCTATTTTATTTTTCAAACTTCCGCCATATGTCAGATTATAAAGTCTTTGGAACGTAACTAATGCTTCAGTATCGTTAATAAAGTTTTTACTTCTGCAACCAGGTATATTGTTAATTGTACACTGCTCATATGACACGAAATTACTTATATTTGAATTTTTTAGTATCATTGAACATATCTCTTCGGATAAACCCTCATATCCACGCAAGTTCTGTTTATACCAGTAATTATCTTTAAAATATTTATTGGTCATACCAAGGCTGCTATGTCCTATTTTTCTTAAATACATATCATTAAAATTGTAATTATCCACGTAGACACACGTCCTTCCAGGTTATTGTCTCTTCCGGAAATTTTAACCACATAAAATCTTCCCACATTGTACCATGAGTCTTTTTAATGATTTCATAAGGATTAAATTCGTTTATTTCCAAGTCTTTTAAATATTCATCAAGCTGTGTTCTATGCGCATCCATACATCTGCTTAGAAGAAATTCATTTATTTGTTCTACAGATGGATTATCAAACAGATATGGAATCTTCGGAATTTCATTTGTATATTTTTTATATTGTACATATTTTCTATCTGAGGATATGGAAACTGATGCAGTCAGTTCATCTTTCCAATATACATCAAAAGTAAAATCAGTTGTTGTTTCCGTCATATTTTGCCTCCTGTAAATAATATTTATAATGGAATTTTAACAAAATAGCATTTTATATTCAAGTATTCTAATCCATATTCAGATTGATAAATATGGATTAAAGTTTCTTGATATGGACTATTATTGATTAGTATGGATTACTATTGATTAAAGTGGATTAGTATGGATTATAATGGATACAAGCACTGGAAGGTAAATAAATATAAAATATCAGTATTTATATATATAGATGTCATATTGTATACCTAAAGGATGTTTGAATTATAAAGGAATATAGTTGCAATTTGGAATATGTTTGTTTAAGTAAAAAGATTTGCTTTTAACCAATATACAAACCAGATACTTAGTTGATTAATTTATGATATAAATATGATTACTATATTATAATTTGTTTTTATTTTTTGCCGGGGTATTAGGGGCTGTCCCTTAACAAGTTTTGCATTTGTGCGTACAAATGCGTATCTTGCCAAAAAACATAATCAGATTTTCGCATTTTGAGCCGACAGCTTCGCTCCCGTCTCTTCCTGCTTCAATCCGCTTCTGTTTTTTGGAAAACGTAAAGCTGAAGAAATCATAAAATAGAATATTTTCATATAACAAAAAGCGTGATACTCACGCAAGAGTTAGAAAAGAAAAATGAGTGAGTTGGAATAGATTTGATTATATAAATGTTGTATGATAAAATAAAATCTTGTAAGACATTATGCGAAAAATAATAGAATAAGGAGAAAATAAATGTTAGATAAACTTAGAGAATTAATAATATCCAAAGATGGTATTTATTATATTGTAATCCCGCTTATTACTTTTATAGTACCTCTTGTTAGAAATTACTTGTCAAAGCAAAAAGAAACTTTCAGTTATATACATAAGGAAAAGAGTAGTTATGAAAAGTTTTTTGAATATCAATTTATAGTAATGATTGTTACATATATTTTTGTGCATTTAGCCGTTATTATTTGTACAGGATTGGGGTTATATAAATATAGTGCGGATAATTATAAAAATGTTTTTAGATTTATATGTTGTACTGTTTATATAGTTATAATAATGATATTTAAATTAGATGAAACAGAAAAAAAATTAAACATAAAGACAAATCATAAAACAGAAAAATGTAAATTGAATAATGTTATTTTCTATGGTTTGATTATCTATCAGGGAATTATATTATTTTTAAGTACATCAAACAATAAATTTTTAAGTGTAATAGGAATAATGTTATTTTCTTTGATTATAATAATATTGAGTATTATATTAGATACAGAAACTTATTATAAATACAAATATGTTTATCTAACCTTTGAAAACGGATTTGAAACGGAAGCAATATTATGTGAAAATATAAAGAAAGATGGTAATTGGCTTATAGTTTACTCTGAACAAAAAGGAGAAATTCATTACAGATTAAAGGACATTAAATCTTTTAGATATACAAATAGGTCATATATAAAAATATAATGTTATGTAAAAAGCGATAAAACTTGAATATAAAGATTTATCGCTTTTTGTATTAAAAATTAGTATAAAGAATAAAGTATTATTAAAAGTTAAATATATATTGCTTGAAAAAAATGTCGAAATAAATTTGACAGTGTAAGAAAAAAAGATGTAATATAAAAATATAGATGTAATTAATGACTAATGCAAAAGGGTGATGAATATGAGACATTTTAAGCAATTATCGAAAAGTGATAGGATAAAAATGGAAGCTTTACTAAACGCCGGGCATTCCAAGGCAGAGGTAGCAAAGCAGTTACATTTTCATAGAAGTACAATTTATAGAGAGTATGAAAAAGGTAAATATATACATAGAAATTTTGATTATACAGAAGAGGAGAGATATAGTAGTGATTTAGGACAAAGTGTTCATGATTGGAATGAACAAGGAAAGGGAAGAGCATTAAAAATAGGTAATGATATAGAACTTGCAGAATGTATTGAGAATAAGATAGTAAATGAAAAATTTAGCCCGGAAGCAGTTTTGGCAGATATTGCTAATGGTGAAAAGAAATTTAACACTATGATTAGCGTAAGAACTTTATATAGATATATTGATAAAGGAATATTTTTAAAGCTTACCAATAAAGAATTACCGGTTAAAGGTAGAAGAAAAAGACATAATAAGAAGGTCAAAGTTCAAAAGAGAGCAAGTGCAGGAGAAAGTATAGAGAATAGACCGGAAGAAATAAATACAAGAGAAACTTTCGGACATTGGGAGATGGATACTGTGAAGGGTAAACGTGGAGTTACAAAATCATGTATGCTTGTTTTAAGCGAAAGAAAGACGAGAAATGAAATTATAATTAAACTTAATGACCAGACTTCAGGTTCTGTTGTTAAGGCAGTAGATTCGCTTGAAAAGAAATGGGGAGCGATGTTTAAAAAAGTATTTAAAACAATAACAGTAGATAATGGAGTAGAATTTTCAGAATATAAGGGATTAGAGATGTCTGTATTGAATAATAATGAAAAACGTACAAATGTATATTACTGTCATCCATATAGTAGTTGGGAACGTGGCACGAACGAAAATATTAATAAATTGATAAGAAGGCATATACCAAAGGGGATAGATTTTGATAACAAGACCGATGAAGACATAGCATACATTGAAAAATGGATTAACAATTATCCAAGAGGTATATTGGAATTTAAAACATCAGCAGAATTATTTGAATTAGAACTTGAAAAATTATCTATGAATTAATAAATAATAAAAATAAAAAATATGTCGCATTTCTATTGACAAAATACATCTTTTGTTATCAATATATAAAAATATGGAAATAGTTGTCGATATATGTTAAAATTATATATTAGATTACAAATATGGAAATTGGAGAGGTTAATAATGATTAAAAGAATTATGGATCATTTTTTTGAAATTCTCAGTTTTATAATAGGTATTATCGGTATAGTTGCAACTGTGATTTCAGCATTTGCAGGTACTGATACTGGAATGTGGTATGTTTATTTTGTTGTGCTTGCTACGGAAAGTTTATTAGCTATTATTTGGGGATGGAATTTAAAGATAAAATATTCGTATCAAGAAAATGAAAAAGAGTTACAAAATAAGATAGAAGAGGCAAATGATCAAATTGATTATTTGAATTCAGAAATAGAAAAAGAAAAAACAAAATACTTAGATAAAGAGAAATTGAATAATAAATTCTTTGCTACAATTATTTCAAATATAAAAAATGCTAGCAAGTTGAATAATGAATTATGTAATAGAATTCCGGAAATTAATGAAAAAGCTTATCATTTGTTGGAAACATTGCAAAATAATGATACAATTGATGTGGATACAATAAGGAGTGAATTACAAAAGTCTTATGAGGATTTTTCTATAGGATTGTTTGATTTGTTTAAAAGATATACTAGTAATTTATTGAATTGCATAGTTGCTAGTGTAGAAGCATATCTTAAGATGAACGAGTTGTCAAATAAAGTATCTGTAACAATTAAGCTTTTTGATAAGCCATTGTATTCGATAGATAATAAGGATGATATTTTGGTGTATACTGCATTTCGAGATAAGTGTACATATGATCAACATGAGAGAGATAGGAGAAGAGCCATATACCATTTTAGGAAATGCAGATTTTGTACAATGTCTTACCAAAGATCATTTTATAATTAATAATGCAAATAAAAATAGTCAAAGTTATGCTAATGAACATGTGGATTTTGACCTGTATTACAATTGTGCAGTGGTTGTTGCATTAAGAGTTAAACAAGCCGATGGTTCAATGAAATATTTAGGATATTTATGTTGTGATACATTGAATACGGATTTAAGCAAAGAGGTTTTTGATAAGGAAGTTGCACAGCTGCTTTTTTCAATGGCACAATTGTATGCGACATTTTTAGAAACACTTGATTCAAATTGGATTGATAGAATGCAGGATAATTTTGAATTCGAACAAAATTTTTTGGAATTAATATGTAAAAAAACATATCATGGGAAGAAAAGGTGAGGAAAAATGTCTAGAACGGTCGTAAAAAAAGTAAATTCAAGTACAAAAAAACATTCGAGTTACGGGACAGAGAAAAAGGCATGTAAATCTAAAAGTGCCAAATGTGTTTCTATGCCAGTTAATGCATTAATGCCAAGTGGATATACATATTCCCAAAGAGCTAAACTTCGGGAGTTTGAAAACAATATGATAAAATGAATTTGTGCATATTGAAAGAATCCTATGTCAGCACTAGGTAGAGTTAAAGAAGAATAATTATATTTGGCTCCATTTTGGCTCTAATAATTTTGGACGAGGCAGAGAAAAACTCAAATTATGATGAATATGAATAATAAAACACTCTAATGTGTACCGAGAAACAACCAGATAAATCTCTCCGCCCAAGAGTTTGAATAATGTACATGAGCCAAGAAATGCCGAATTTGCGACGTTTCTTGGCTCGTTTTATGTCGTGTGACAATCAAATGACAATAATATTTGAAAACTGATTTAGAAGGAATAATTTCCGGGTAATCCATATCGATATATGCGGATGTTGTTAATCCAGCTAAGACAATTAGACTTTGAGGTATAGTTAAGGTTGTATCCGCCATTATAACGACCTGGAACTGAGATAATATTGTATCCTTTTTGTCTTAAATTTGTGATAATAAATCTTGGAACTCCTAATTGTTTTAAAGTAAGATTTTTGGTTGGATTTGTAGCCAACATGGTAATTACTTTGGTTTCGAGAATTTGTATTTCGGCTGCAGTCATATAGTGCCCTCCTTTGGTTGAGATTTGTTTAGGAGGAACATTTAAGAAAGATTTTACATAGGCATACAATTGATGTACATTCCCGTTAAAGAATGCATCTGCAATTGATTGAGGTGTATTGCAGTCACGTATTCGTTCTAAAATGGTGGAGAAAATTAGTTCTCGCTGAAATTGTTTATAGGTACGATTAAAAACGATCTTGCAAATTCTAGTCAATTGCTTTGTCGAATAGCCTAGCGCTTTTGCTACTTCATGTTGTTTAGTTCTGTTATAAGCATAATAGATGATGTTCTTTGCGATTGTATTTTCCATTTGCATCCTCCGTATATATAGCATTATTTCATAGGGAAGAAAGATAGTCTTTGTCAAAAAGGGACATTTTATCTAATATTTGAAATCTGATGCCCCGTAAAGACAAATCAAAATATATGTTCATCGTATAGTTCCAAGTATTTGTTATTACTTTCGTGGTTTTCAATAATTGATATGATTGTATCGAAATATTTGTTTCCCAATGCCTTTATGCTTTGTGTGGAATATATCCAAACAATGTGAAGTGGTTCAGCATATTCGTGAATGCCAAATCCACCCCACAGCAAGTCACTAAAAGCATTCATATTACGACCTATTTTGAAGTCAATTTTAGAAGTTAATTTCTGTTCTATTTGGTCAAAAAAATCATTAAGCGTATGGATATCACGTCCATCAATGAATATCCACTTTTCAGCATTTGTATCAAGGATAGGATTTGTTATTTCAGTAACTATGAAAGTGCCTATTACTCTTGGACCTTCATATATATCCAAACACTTGTTGAGCCATAATGTATTTGCATAATATTTCGGTGAAATAAAAGTAATGGAAGCGGGGATGGATTCGTTCAAGGATATAGCACTATCAAAGCTAAGAACAGAGGTTGTCATACAGTTTTCTTTAATCATTGTGGTAGGACGAATGCCGGGAAAGATGGGGGTTATTCTACCAGTGTTTTTTAATATTCCTTTTGCATCTATATTGAGCATATAATTTCCGCCTTCCTGTTTTTGGTGTAATCATTCCATATCACCATATTTTCATTTTCAATATCTTGAATAACACTCAACAAGCAAGATTGATCAGTATCAAATTCAAATTGCAGTATATTGTATTTGTCTGGACGTTCTTGGAAGGTCCTGGTTACAATGGCTACTTCTTTCTTATGTATGTAGTCCTCGTATACTTAGTATTCTCGCCAAATGTTTCACCTATAATCAAATCGAAATCATTTACATCAAACTCTGGAAAAAATACATCTCCATCTTCGATATTCATATCTACTTCTGTAATGTACATTACATCAACAAAAGGGATAGCCTCTTTGTATAATCCATACCCTCCTGCTATATAAATATTTGAATTGTCAGCAAGTGCCAATGCTTCTGCCAAAGATGATACAGTAATTAGGTTTTCACATTCATATTTCATTGTCTTTGATACTATTATATTTTGGCGATTTGGAAGTGGATGACCAATTTCTTCATAAGATTTTCTTCCCATAACTACAATATTTCCGGTTGTAAGTTCCTTAAAAAATTTTTGCTCACCTTTGATTTTCCAAGGAATCTCACCATTTCTACCAATAACATTATTTTTTGACCTTGCAACAATTAATCCAATCATTTTCTACCTCTATAGTTTTTAATTTGTTTTTTCGTCAACAAAAAGATTCCCAAAAGGGTTTTGGGGAAGTGCTTATAAATCTTCTTCTGCAAAGAATTCAAAGCTCAATAACATTGTCCGCATATGTTCTCCCATTTGCTATGTTCAGCTTCAAACAAGTCAGATATTCTCATTCGCTACCAGTTTCAGTTAAATTATAACATACTGACCTGTCCAAAAATCTGTACTTACAGCAACTTCTTATGTCAAAATCTGGTTTTGCAATCAATGAAAAATGTGTACAAAAATCCAAGATAATTTTAACACAACTACTCAGGTTTCTCCACTATGAATTTTTAACATTTCTGTGAACTTCGTTTTTATCGTTCTCTCCCCACATCCTTGACCTTCTCCCCAATCCACTCCATAAACTTCTCGAGCAGATTAATCCCGCCAATCACAAACTGTTTCATAAACGCATACGCCTTTTCCAGATTTTCCTTGAGGCTACGGTTTTCCTCCCGCAATATCTGATTCTGATACCTCAGCTCTATCACCTGCTCCTTCAGATAATCATCAGATTGATTGGAATGAAGACATAAAAATTGCCAACTGCTATGGATAAATCTTCACCTTTCAGGTGATTGATTATAAATTGGGCTATTCTAGATACCCCATCTTTACTTACAAACTTTATAAAACCAGACAGGATGTAATCGACTGCCTTATAGCATCATTTAAAGCTACAGGTGGAGTACCTAGAGAAATCCTTTTTAACAACATGTCATCTGTCGTTGACCGCGATGGTAACATGCGAAATATAAGTAACCGAATGAAAGCTTTTGCCAAAGACTTTAACTTCAAAATCAAGCTCTGTAAACCAAGGCATCCCTTTACAAAAGGTAAAGTCGAAGTTTTAAATAAATTTCTAGCTTGGATATATCCTTACGAAGGAGAGTTTGAAACAAAGGAAGAACTTATAGCTATCCTTGAAAAAATAAATGCTAAAGTAATTCGTCGTACATGTGATGAAACAGGTGTACCCCCTCTTTTGCTATTCCAAAAAGAAAAAGAATACCTGCAATCATTACCAATCAAAGAAGTAATAGAGTCTTATCTTACGTGCGATCGACAAACCATTGTCAGAAAAGATTCTAGCATTTCGTTTATCTTCTGACAAATTACTTCCTGCATATACATCTATTACCTGCTCTTAAGGGAGGCGTTGGTCAATGTCAGAAAAGAATAGAGATGATAAACTTATTGGTATTTGATGGTCTGCTTTTTTTGAAATATAAATCGAATTCAGGATATTTTCTGAGATAATGACAGAAATTACAGTAAACACCTGTAAAGCCATGATTATCAACTAGATATTGCCATAACACTTTTCTATAGTAGAATACCTGTTGGCTTTTATCGGATAATAATTCAGCAATTGTGTCATAAAAAGGCGTAATACAGTCATCACAGTTCCTTGTTTTTGGTTTTGTATAGCCGTTTATATATTTATCAACAGTTCGTCTATCTACCTCCAATTCTCTAGCTATTTGACTTTTATTAATCTTCAATGTGCCATCCTCCCAAAATGGTTTTAATTTGTATAGGTCATTGACACTTTTGATTTTTATATCTGTTATGATTTGATTCTTTAATATCATTATGAGTTCCTCCTTGTAACTCACATATCATAACATTTGTACATTCTTATTTAATATTTATTGTACATATTTAAGTATAACTTTATATATCGGAAAGTTTGGTCATATGAGATGTGAGTATCTGAAAGAGTTCAAACATGGGTATTATATGGAGCTTCTGCTCGGTGGTAAGCTGAATGAATATCTGCATGGGGTTGATGAGGAATGCCATGGGCTGTTGGATCGGCTTGTGGAGCAAATGAAGGAAAGGCAAGGTGTAACGGAGCAGTTGAAGGCGGAAAATCAGATGCTTTGGGTGGGGAAGATGAATAATATTATTGCTTGTGCAGAGGAGATTGTAGTGAGGGAGTTGGTGTATGTGTGATGGATGTGGAGCAGATTGCCTTGCTCAGTTAAGAAGTAAAAAGATGATGAAAGAAATAGAAAAAAGTGGTATAATAAGTAACCGATAATATTTTATTATCCGTTACTTTATTATATAGAACATATATGGAGAGATTCTATGAAAAAATCGTGTTTTGTCATTATGGGATATGGCATTAAAAACAATATTAATCTAGATTTGACATACAGCAAAATTATCAAACCCTGTATTATAAAAAATGAACTTGTGCCATATCATTTATTTGAAGATAACAAATACAATGCGTATCGCTGCGATGAGATTACAGGTTCTGCTGCTATTGATTATAAATTTATTACATGCCTTAGCGAAGCGGATGTTGTAATTGCGGATATTAGCACAATGAATATTAATGCTATCTATGAGCTAGGTGCTAGACATGCCCTAAAACCACGTTCCACTATTATTTTATGTGCCAAAGAAGATGAACATCGCTTTAATTTCTTTGATCTCACATATGTGCCGATTATTTTTTATAATCATGAGGGAGCACGGTTGGGAGCTGAAGCAATTAAGGAAACTCAGACAAGGCTAAACGCTCTTCTAGATTTTGCGATTAATTCTGAATCCGTTGTTCCGGACAATCCTATATACAGAGCCTTAAGCGAACGGGATACTTATCAAAACTTTATGCCACCAGAACGTCAAAGTTTGTATGAATTGTATTTAAATGGTCGAAATTTTCTTGACGATAGTGAATACGAAAAGGCAATTGCTATACTATCCGAGTTATACGAACAAGATTCTACGGAAGAAAATCTTTTACTATTAGTATTGGCACAGTATAAGTTTGCAGAAGCAACTAATAACAGTAGATTGTTAATTGAATGTATAAATAGTATAAAAGAAAAGGTAGATATTGACTCATCTGTATCAGAACATTTATTGGGGAGAGTTGCGGCAATTTATCTTCGACTATTCAATTTACTAGAAGAAGAGACATATTACTACCTTGCACTCGAATATTATCGTAGAGGCGCATGTTATAGCAGACAAAATTATTACTGCCCTAGAAACTACTGTGCTTTATTACTAAGAATATATGAAATAACTGATGATCCAAATGTGATTATAGAGCATTATTATACTGCTAAACATTATGCCAAATTATATCTAAACAGTAGTGCTGACGCACTAAAAGATGGAAGTTATGAAGAACGTGTATATTACTACTACAATGTTTGTGACCTAAAGGCAATCGTTGCAGGAGAATACTCAAACTACGAAAAACTACAAGAAAGATTAAATTCTGATGAAGGAATCAGCATTAGACAACGTAATACCATTAAAACAGGAATAGAAAAACTTTATAATGATATTGCAGAGATGAATCACAAAACTAAACTTTTTTGAGATTTAAAAATAAATAGTAATCAGTTACCTTTCCTACCCAAACAGCAATTTGATGATTAACTATTTCATCGTTGAAAAAATCATCAATTTTATCTAAGTTAAAGTTTTGTGTTTTTACGCTGAACCTTCCACCTTTAATAATACCTTCCTCTCTGACTCCTTCTTCATTGATGATAAGCAGTGGAAGGTCATATAGCAAACCTATTGTGCCTTCAATATGACAAAATGGACTTGTTATTTGTTGTCCCGAGATATCGACTTCTTGTGGGAAGAAAAATGATGGATTAGGTGTGCCATTTTTCTTCTTTTGGCCAGTCTCTATAAAAATTTGACCAAATCCAATAATAATTATTCCATAACATTGTCGCATTATGCCCTTTAGATAATTTATGGTGTCAGTAAGGTCATAATTATCTGCCTGCAATGTGACTGTTTTTAATCCGGCCTCATCAAGCTTTGCTTGTAGCAAATCAAGAAAATATTGATGTCCATCAAGAAATGGGTTTGGTCTACTAAGAAATACAAGTATCTTTTCCATATTAATCTCCTATAGTTATTTGTGTAAATGTCTGTTGATTGATTCTTGAGCGACATGAGTAATATCAGGGAATAAAAAGCTTTCTCTTATATCTAATCGCCATAACATTTTTTTAAAGTATGCCTTTTTCTCTTTTGGAATAAGAATTGTATATAAGGTTTTGTCGTCGCATACCTTTTCTATTGTATTTAAAGTGTCATGTATTGTAAAACATGCGCGTTGAGCATATTGACGGAAATCGTTACTCGTGGCATAACATGCTAAAATTTTTTGAGTTGGTTGGATATTTCCATAAAACGCAGGTTTTAACATTTCTAATGCAGTATTTGAATCTATTGGATAGATATAGGGTTCAATCTCCTGCGTTTGATTTAGAAATTCGGGGATTAGAACACTAAGTCTTGCATCTACATTGTCGTATTTATCATCTTCTCCGATTGCAAAATAGAGAGCAACCAAAGGAGAATATGACCAATCCAAAAGTCTAGTAGGCATTCCGTAATGCTGCATCATTGATATCCACTTATCATATGAACTTTTAGGTATGTAAGAACCGCTAAGCTGGCTGGCACCATGATAAAATGAGTGACATAGTACACTTTCTGAAGATAACCGTTCAAATCTTTGTATGCCAGGAACCAATGACCATTGTATATTGCACTGTCCCCTATACCAAAGTGTTGGTTGAGTGACAAAATCAACTGCATGATTTAATGTGATTTCTTCAATTTCTCCTATGATATTGCATAGGTCATTAAAATCATTAGCAACATATTTATATTTTGATAATTCATTCATTTTATTTTTTACCTCAGTTTTTTAGTAACGGATAATAAAATATTATCCGCCACAAAAGCAAACCCTCAACAACATATCAAAGGATTGCTGAACACCCTTATATCCTAAAATCCTTTCTAGGATGTTTCGAAACCAAAATATCCCTTTGCTTTGCCACGGCGACGTGTGTATATATTTCCGTTATATTAATAGAACTGTGACCTAACATTTCCTGAATATAGCGGATGTCAACATCTGCTTCCAGAAGACTGGTTGCAAATGTATGCCGGAACATATGGGGAGTAATATGCATATTAATAGACGTCATGTCAGAATATTTTTTTATCATTCTGCGTACCGCCTGGTCAGATAAAGCATTTCCGTTCTGATTGACAAAGAAATGGTTGCAATGATTGATTTCAGTATTAAAGTTATTTTGATATTCTCTCAAAATCTGAAGAACAGATTCGTTTCCAATTTGAATGCGACGTTCTTTATTCCCTTTACCGTATATAAGAATTGTTCCGTCGTATAAATTTACATCATTGACATGTAGCGCACAAAGCTCAGATATACGCATTCCACTTGAAAACAAAAGTTCAATGGCAGCCACGTCACGTAAAGCGTTTCTTCTTTGGTAGGCTGTTCCGGCATTCTTGTGTTGTGAATAAATAGTAGTTAACAAAGCTTCTATAACAGGTAAAGGAATTGTTTTGGGTAATTTAACTGGCTCGCGAAAATGCACCAGTACTTTGTTAAAAGGGTTCTGTTCAATGAAATCTTTATATTCCAGAAAATGAAAGAAGGTTTTTATGGATGCAATTTTGCGCTTTACAGTTTTAGGTTTGTATTGACAGTGTAAGGTAGCAATAAAACTTTCCAATATAGCAGAATTGACTTGTATTACTTCATCAGTACATATCTGTTCTGAAAATTGTCGTAAATCAATCCGATATGCTTTAAGTGTTTTTTCATCCAGGCATTTTTGCACATTGCAATAATCCATATATTTTTTGATAAGTGTTTGTAAGTCGTTCATTGTAAAATCTCCTTTGTATTTATTTTCTTGTTAAAAGTATATCTTACATGATAAGAGAGAAGATTTTTTTATTTATGGGGATTCCGTAAGGAAATGAACAGATAATATGCGATTATTGTTTTACTGAACCGACAAAATAATTGAAGACAAGACTTTTTATAAGTATAATTAAAACATGACATACAGTTGACGTGTTTTGTATAGTATCATAGGAGTTGTTAAAGGAGAAATCATGAAAATAGACAGACAGATTGGGATTTTGTCAATGCTGTTACAAAAAGATACGGTTACCGCACCTTATCTTGCAGAAAAGTTTGAAGTATCCCGGCGAACCATAAACAGAGACATAGAAGATTTGTGCAAAGCGGGGATTCCCATTGTAACAAAACAGGGTGTGAATGGCGGTATTTCCATTATGGAGAACTATAGACTGGATAGGACACTATTTACACGGGGAGAAATGCAGGATATTCTTGCAGGACTGCGCAGTCTGGACAGTGTGAATGGAACAAACAGGTATGGACAATTGATGGAAAAGCTGTCAGTTGGTTCATCTGATTTTATGGTGGGTAACCAGACGGTATTGATTGATCTATCCTCTTGGTATAAGGATTCACTTGCACCTAAAATCGAATTGATACGCACATCAATTGATAAATGCAGAAAACTGAAATTCGTCTATTATTCTCCAAAAGGAGAGTCTGCACGTTGCATTGAGCCGTATTATCTGATTTTTCGGTGGTCAAGCTGGTATGTATGGGGATGGTGTATAAAACGTGGTGATTTTCGATTGTTCAAATTGAAACGAATGGATGAGGTAATAATATCGGAGAAGGAGTTTTCCCGAAGGCAGGTGCCAATGCCGGATTTAAGCGATGAAAAGATATTTCCCGGAGGGATAAAGGTCAAAGCATTATTTGAGAAAGACTGCAAATGGAGATTGGTTGAGGAATTTGGACCGGAATGTTTCAGTGTGCAGCAGAATGGAAAACTTTTGTTTCACGCAGATTACACAGATAAGGAAAATCTGATTACATGGTTGCTGTCCTTCAGGGACAAGGTAGAATTATTAGAACCAGAGGAAATACGGGAGGAGATTAAGGTCAATATCGAATGTATGAAAAAGAAATATGAAGGTAAAATTTTGGCTATAAAATAAAAAAAGGAGAAATGCTTTATGAGGTATACATGGATTGACGAATATTTACTTAGCAAGGCAGGAGTGACAAAAGATCTCCAGAAGGATTGGAATTGGATTCGTTATCAAGTAGGTGGTGTCGCAGTCTGTTTGGTATGGGAGACTGATGAGCCATATTATATTACCCTAAAACTTGAACCAACGGAAGGTGTTTTTTTGCGTCAACAGTACGAAGATATCATTCCTGGATATTATATGAATAAAACCCATTGGAATTCAATAAAACCAGATGGCGAAGTGCCCGACAATTTATTGAAAGACTTATTGGATAAATCGTACCGACTTGTGCTTGGTGGATTTAGTAAAAAGAAGCAGAGGGAAATATTAGAAGTGGCTCAATCGGTAAATATAATAAGCTGTTGTGGCACAGATTGCTCCAAGTGCGGGTGCTTTGGAAATATGTGCAAGGGGTGTAGTGCAAGTCTTGGAAAAGTATTTCATGCACCGGATGGTCAGGCGTGTCCAATATATGAATGCGTGGTAAATCAAAAAGACATGAAAGGATGTGGAGAGTGCGAGCATATCCCTTGTGATATATGGAGAAAAACAAAAGATCCTGCTTTTACAGAGGAAGAATTTGAACGTAATATACAGGAGCGAGTAGACAGATTAAAGAAAGGATGAAAAAAGATGGCGTTTGATTTTAAAAAAGAATACAAGGAATTTTATATGCCGAAGAATAAACCGGAAATTGTAAAAATTCCTCCAATGAATTATGTTGCAGTTCGCGGAAAGGGAAATCCGAATGTAGAGTGTGGTGATTACCAGCAGGCAATAAGCATTTTATATGCAGTTGCTTATACATTAAAAATGAGTTATAAGACAGATTATAAAATTGAAGGATTTTTTGAATATGTAGTACCGCCACTGGAAGGATTCTGGTGGCAGGATGAGCAGCATCCTGTGGATGCTGAGATGCAAACTGACCGAATCAACAGGCGAGAAAATGTCAAAGGAATTGATTATAGCAACAAAGATACATTTAATTGGATTTCTGTTATTCGTTTGCCTGATTTTATAACCGAAAAAGATTTTGCATGGGCGGTACAAACAGCAACCAAGAAGAAAAAAATAGATTGTTCACCGGCAGAGTTTTTAACGATTGATGAGGGGCTTTGTGTCCAGATTATGCATCAAGGTTCATTTGATTCGGAACCTGCAACAGTAGCTTTGCTGGAGGATTATTTGAAGGAGCAGGGCTATGAGAATAATATAAATGAACAGCGTTTACACCATGAGATTTATATGTCCGATGCAAGAAAGGTTGCTCCTGAAAAATGGAAAACTGTAATTAGACATCCAATCAAGAAAGTATAGAGGCAAATTGCATTGAGTGAGATTAGAGAATGAAACGAAAGTAATATAGTGGATATACAGATAGAGCAGCCGAGAGGCTGCTTTTTGTTTTGTGAATGAACATTAAATCTCAAAAATCAATATTTTTTATGAAAAAAAAGTTGCATAAAAAATATTTAATGATATAATAATGATAAGTAAATAGGAAAAGTGACTTGGAGGAATGAGCCATGATTATAGAGGTAAGAGCAAAAAACTGTTATGCATTTGAGGATGATATTACATTTTCAATGAAAGCAGATATGCGAAATAAAAAATTTAGAGCAAATGTTCACAAAGAGAATAATTTTAATGTCCTTAAAACGGTAGGAATATA
>OLGY01000504.1_pt1 | contig 26807 bp, 30 predicted proteins | sample 1605951 | NCBI WGS metagenome assembly OLGY01 (sample SAMN03283280) | human gut metagenome | biome: human-associated habitat; material: feces | host: Homo sapiens | place: Peru | collected 2012
GCGCTCCTACGGCGGACAGGCCATCGCCGTGTATCAGGAGTCCAACCGCGCCGGCGTGGAGGATCTGCTGGCCAAGCACCGGGTGGATTTCATCTTCCCTGCCGACTACCGGGAGGGCACCGGCCTGGACGTAACGGTGCGGAACATCGTCCGGAAAATGGCCATCAGCGACGCGCTGACGGCGGAGAACGTCCGCCAGCTGCAGGCCATCGGCCACGGCGAGGTGCCCGGCCAGGCGGGCTTGTTCGAGTGACGCAGAAAGGGCGCTATAACGCAGAAAGACCGGCGCAAGCCGGTCTTTCCGCGTCATAGAAAAGAGCCGTTTACAGATTCTTCTCGTAGGACTCGATCATCTTCTTGAACGTGTGACCCGTAGAAACTTCGGGATCACCAACCGGTGAAAACGCCGCAACCGCTTGCGGTACAACAGCTTGCGCCGCTGCCTGACGCCGCAGGCTTTGCAGGTGCTTTTCACAGTTCTCACCGGTGAAAATCTTGATGTCCAGCCGCAGAGAACCATCCTCCTCCGGCGTGGCAAAGATCTTGTCAATATACCGGGTGACAAATTCCTTGGTTATCACACCCTTGGCGGCATCCTTCTGGGCGTTACGCAGGACGGTGCGAATCGTATCCAGCTGCTGCTTTAGGCTGCCGGTAGATTCCTGCTGTGTAAGCGCCTCTGCCAACTGCGTTTGCAGTTCCTTTGCCTCAGCGGAGCATTTTTTGTTCATGGCAAGGAAATCCGCATCATCCAGCTTTCCCTGGGCATTATAGGTCAGCAGCTTCATACGCTTCTGCTCTACTGTTTCCAGCTGCTTTTGCAGCGAGGCGATCTGCTTATCCAGCTTACCGCCACGGTTCAGAGATTTATATAATTCTACATATTCTTCGATCAGCGCCTCTGCGCTGGCCTCCGTATCGCGGAACACATCCAGCAACAGGGGTTTGATCTCGTCCTCATAGACGGGGAAGGAGTCGCAGGAGTCCGCGCCGTTTTTGATCTTGCCGGAGCAGACCCACTTGCTGTTTTTGTTGCCCTGTCTGTCCTGAGACTCCCGGCGGTAGTAGGCGGTGCCGCAGCAGGTGCAGTAGAGCTTTCCGGTCAGCAGATTGGCGTGGTTGCAGATGCCCTGCCGGTTCTTTACGTCGTCGCTGCGGCGGCGCAGAACCGCATTGGCCTGGTCCCACAGCTCCTCAGAGACAATAGCGGGCACGATCTCGCCCGTCTCGTCCTTGAACATGACCCATTCCTCCGGTGGGAGGAATTTCTGCTTTTTGGTGAACATATCCACCACCTTGACCTTGTTTCCTACATAGTAGCCCTTGTATTTTGGATTGGAGATCATATTGGACATGGTGGTATGGGCGATTTTCTTGCCGTTGAGGTTGCGGTAGCCTTTCTCCCAAAAGATGGTTTCGATCTGCTTCATGCTGTATTGATCTGTGGCGTACAGCTCGAACAGCTCCCGTACCATAGGTGCCTGTTCCTCGTCAATGACCAACCTGCGGTCTTCCTTGCGATAGCCGAAAATGCGGCTGTTTCCCAGCACCACGTTATTCTTGATGGCCTGTTGATGGCCAAATTTTACGCGGCTGCTAAGCTTGCGCAGCTCATCCTGGGCAATGGAAGACATGATGGACAGCCGCAGCTCGGAGTCCTCATCGAAGGTGTTGATGTTGTCGTTCTGGAAGAACACGCCCACGCCGTAGCTAAGGAGCTGCCGCGTGAACTGGATGGAGTCCAGCGTGTTACGGGCAAAACGGGAGATCTCCTTGGTGATGATCAGATCAAATTTGTCCTCCGCCGCGTCATCGACCATGCGGTTGAAGTTCTCACGGTGCTTGGTAGAGATGCCGGACAAGCCCTCGTCAATATAACCGGGTACAAATGTCCACGCGGTATTCCGGCGGATGAAGTCCTCATAGTATTGAATCTGGTTGCCCAGCGAGTTCAGCTGCTCGTCAGACTCGGAGGACACGCGGGCGTAGTACGTCACCCGCAGGGGAATGTCATATATGCTCTTTGTCCGCAGCTGCTGGCGGATGTCGTGAATGTCCATGGTATGCCTCCGAACCAGTTCGTTGTATCATGTTCTCTATTGTAACAAATCGCAAAGTAGAAAACAACCACAAAAGAGAAACTACGCTTGAAAAATTTGCGTTATCATGTTATTGCGTTTTTGTAAAATTTAAAAATAGAATGTATAATAAAATTTCCTTGGCATTCCGCCTTTTTCCTCTCCGACCTTTTCTATGTTGAAGAGACATGTCATTCTTTTTTGAATGTGGGATAGTCGAACCTATCCGGATCAACGGCAAGATATTGGCACGAGCGTGGCAGTCTGATGGCTGGGACGCTGCGGGGGTACAGGGGCTGATCCGAAATTTCCTGCTGTGGATGACGGCGGATTTATTCTCCGAGGATAGGAAAGGCGTTTGTCCAAAAGAAATGGCGTTAAAAGATGCATGTGACCGGGCAAGCCAAAAGATCAGTGAGAACAATCAAAAACGCGGGACTCCCAAATATAAAGGAATACAACGGCTTTGGCTGGAGGTGCAGATGATGGTACTATGCCAATTGAATGTGACTGGCTCACGGCCATCAAGACGGTGAGGGAACAACAGCCGGACTATTTGGTAGGTAAGAGCAGAAATGTTCGCCTACCAGTCGACGGGAAAAGCAAACTCTGCGCAACGCTGGTATTGTCCGTTGAAAAACTGTTATGGCTGTCAGAGGAAGCGCAGAATATACTTCTGGATCTGATCACGCTAATAGCGCTACAAAAGTGAATAAAAAATGACCCCTGCGGAAAAGATTGCCGTGGGGGTCATTTCTTTTTTGAAGAATGGGAAAACAAAAATATACACATCGAGTTGCGAGGTGATGTGGAGTACATACAAATGAGGAGGCCGGACAATGACAGACCGGACACAGACGCGAGACAATGCCTACCGGTGGGGAATGCTGATGTGGTTCAATCAGCTGCTGCTGGATCGGGGAACGATAACCGAGGCCGAGTTCAGGCAAATGCGGCTGAAAATCGAAGATAGCGTGAAGCGGGCAAAAGACCGACGGTGCTGAGAGGCAAAGGACTCAATAGGCACCGTCTTTTTTTGCGCCGATGCCTATTGTTAAAAAGAAAATAATGATACTAAAATTCGATAAAACGCACTACAAGCCGGTTTAACGGTAAAAATGCAATACAGTTTTGGAGGTATAAGCAATGAAAAAGAAATCCGGGATGTTTAAGTTGGAGCCTGATAAATTCTCGATACATACCTTTGAAATCAGCAAAAAGTTGACAAATCAAGATTACAAAAGAATGCGAGACCGACTGTATCACCAATGCTCTAAGGGAGAGGTGTATGGAGAAATCTATGATGCCATCGCCGGAACATTCTTCATCTGTGGCGCACCGGCAGACAGCGAGAACTTCACGTCTCTGACGGACGAGCAGGTTGCCTATTGGCTGGGACGTTTTGCCAAGCCGGAATTCTTCGTCAACGCCAACGGGCGGATCATCTGCGTCCCGGTGGAAGATCCGTGCCAATAGGGTGTACCCTAACGGCACACAGAAAAAGAGTCCCAATAGGGTCACTTCCCGCATTCTGGCACGTGCCATCTGCGGGAAGGACTCTATTGGGACTCAAAATCTTTGGGATCTTCGTAGAGCAGGATTTCATCATCGTGGATCGTATCCAAAAAGCGTTCATCAAGGCTGGAAGTCGTAACTAAGTTTACAGGGACACCCAACGAAACCTCTAAATCCAACAACAGGCCGCCAAGCTGAAAACCGCGGATGCTGCCTTTGTCAATCCGCAAATCAATATCACTCCCGCTTGTCATATCTCCACGGGCATAGGAGCCGAACAGGTAGATGCGCTCCGCGCCATATTGCTTGGCAAGGTGCGACACAATAGCCTTGATTTCGCTTAGAGTATGTGTTTTCACCGAGGGCACCTCCCATCAAAACACTGTTTTACATACATAGTATAACAAAATAAATGTGAATTTACAAGGGAAGGAAGTATTGTACTTGAAAATCGGCTATATCCGTATATCCACCGCCGATCAAAATACGGCACGGCAAGAGCTGTTGATGGAGCAGTTGGGGGTGGACGAGGTCTACATCGACCGCATAAGCGGCAAGAATACAAATCGCCCAGAGCTGCAAAAGATGATGGAATACGTCCGGCGGGGCGACACGGTGATCGTGGAGTCCATCAGCCGTTTTGCCCGTAATACCCGTGATCTGTTGGAACTGGTGGAGAAGTTGTCTGCCAAAGGTGTGGAATTTGTCAGCAAGAAGGAGGCTATCGACACTACCATACCTACCGGCAAGTTTATGCTGACCGTATTCGGCGCGGTGGCGGAACTGGAACGGGAATATATCCTCCAACGCCAGCGGGAGGGCATCGCCATTGCCAAGGCTAACGGTGTCTATAAAGGGCGTAAGCCCATTCAACCGCCGGAGCTTGAGAAAGTCATAGTTAAGTGGCGGCGTGGGGAAATCACCGCTGCCGAGGCTATGCGGTAGATGGGGATGAGCAAGAGCACGTTTTATCGGAGGGTAAAAATGGCAAATTTGGATACTCCACCAAAAAACGACGAAAATATTCGTAAATCATTCTAGTTGACAATTTCAGGAATAGGATGATAACATTAAAGAAAGAAACAAGTCAAACGTTTTACATACTGCCTTGGAGGATTAATTCATGCGAACAACGATCCGCGACGTTGCAATGGCGGCTGGCTGTTCCATTACGGCGGTCTCATTGGTTCTGAACGGAAAGACTAGAAATATATCAGCCCAAACAGAAGCCAGAATATTGGATGCAGCCAAACAGCTCAACTATCATCCCAACAAGCTGGCGTCCCATCTGGTAACAAAAAAGTCAAACATCATTGGGCTGATCCTCCCAGACAACTGCAACCTGTTTTTCGGCATGGTGCTGAAAGCGGCGGAACACGAAGCGGATCAGGCCGGCTATCGGGTCATTTGCGGGAATTCCAACAACAGCATCAACAAGGATTGCGCGTATATCAACACGTTTATCGATTATTGTGTGGACGGGATACTGATTATCAAGTCAGACAGCCCCAAGCAGGAGGAAAATGAACAGCTGGCAGAGCTGATTCGGACGCTTCCCTCCCCGGTAGTGGCTATTGACCGTCAAATTGATGGGCTGGATGTGCCGACGTATACGGTTAACAACATGTACGGGGGATATACAGCCACGAAGCATCTGCTGGAAATGGGGCATCGACGGATCGGATACTACACATATCCGCTGCGCGTTTACACTGCGGCCCAGCGTCTGAAAGGATACAAGATGGCCTTGGCGGAATATGGCGTTCCGTATGATCCGGAGTTGGTATGCCAGTTGAGCAACGGCTTCAGTGGAAATCACAGAGCCGTAGGAGACTTCCGAAGAAAAGGCGTCACCGCCGTGTTTGCTCATAACGACACGCTGGCTTATGAGCTTTATAAGTTTGCCCAGATGGAGGGCGTACGCGTGCCGAGCGACATGTCCATCGTTGGATTTGACGATTTGGATTTCAGTACCATTATCACGCCGGGGCTGACGACGATACGGCAGCCGGTGGATGAGATGACACACGGTGCATTCCGGCGGCTGGTGGCGATGATTGAGGCCGGCGGGAAAGACCCTATGCGAGACAGCAACAGCATATATGAACCAAAACTTATCTGCCGCGATAGTGTGTGCAGGCTTTAAAAAGAAAAACGGCACGAGCGATCGGTATGCGAAAAGTGCATCCAGAACGCTTGTTGCGTAAATAGTAAAACGCTTTACTGTTCAAAAATGCTCTCTCGTTCGGTAACAGGAAAATGCATGGCTTGCGATTTCTGAACTGCCTGTGGAGATGCGAAAGTTTTTGATGGAGGAGTCTCCATTGAAATAGAAATTTTAAGAACAAAAAGGAGATGCACGAAATGAAAAAGACCTTTGCACTGATTATGGCGCTGGCGCTGACCATTACCTGTCTGGTTGGCTGCGGCAGCAAGGATGCCGGCTCTGAGGCTGGCGGCGCAACGACTCAGAATGCCTACGAGCGCATTATGGCCAATGGCTATATGACCGTCGGCATCGACCCTACCATTGAGAACATCATCTTTACGGAGGCCGGCGAAAGTGAACCTACTGGATTTATTCCCGATATGGTCCGCGATTTTGCAGATCAGCTGGGCGTTACCATTAAGTGGGAAGTGCTGGAGTGGTCCGCGATGCTGGCAGCCGTCAACACCGGCAAAGTGGATTTCATCGCAGCTAACATGAATATGCGTCTCGACCGTGAGGCCGCCATTGACTTCTCTGATCCCTGGCTGGTGGATTACTCCATGTGGATCGTGGATAAGGATTCCTCCTTCCAGAGTGTGGAAGATCTGAAGGCTCCCGGCGTCAAGTTCGGCATTGCATCCGGCTCTGTCTATGAGGCTATCATCAAGGAGCAGTTCCCCGATGCCGAGATCGTGGTGCTGCCTCTGGGTACTTGGCAGGAAGCCCTGAAGTCCGGCGTTATCGACGTTTCTATGGACGACAGCATCGTCTTTGCCGGGCCGATGAACTCCAACCCCGACCTGCGCCTGCTGCCTGAGCGCGGTGACGCGCAGCTCTACGGCTTTGCCTTCGCCAGCGGCGACAAGACTGTTGAAGTATTCAACCTCTACCTGACTAAGCTGAAGAGTTTTGGCGGCTATGCCGACCTGTATAAGCAGTGGATGGGCTTTGAATGGGAACCCAACATCTACGGTGTTGCCTATTAATCTGTGCGCAGTTGATCGAACAGCGCAGTAACTGACAAAACGCCTGCGGCGGGGGAGGCTTACCGCCTCCCCCGCCGCAGTTTTCCATGCACAGGGAAACCAAATGAAGAATTGGACAAGTTGGTTTTATGCGATGGACCGAAAAGTAAGACGTCGCAAATCTACCAAGCGAGGAACATACCATGTCTTTTGATTGGAGTATCGTCGTTGCGTATTGGCCGCGTTTTTGGAGCGGCACGCTGCTCACGTTGAAATACGCAGCGATCGCGATCGTAATCGCAATGGTCTGGGGCATTCTGATAGGCGCGCTCAGCTTCCGCAAGCCGAAAATCCTCGGGCCGATCGTCAGAGCTTATATCTGCTTTTTCCGCGAAACTCCGTTGCTGGTGCAGCTATATTTTCTGTTTTACGGCGTTTCGCGCTATGTAAGTGTATCTGCTGGAATGATGGGCGTTATCGCCTTAGTGCTGAACGATGGCGCTTTCGTGGCGGAGATCGTCCGCGGCGGCCTGCAAAGCATCGACGCGGGACAAAGCGAGGCCGCCTATGCACTGGGCTTCAGCAAGTTCCAGACAATGATCTATTTTCTGATCCCGCAGGCGCTGAAAAAGGTACTGGACTCCCTCATCAACATGATCTCCATTATCATCAAGGATACGTCCATGCTGATGTGGATCACCATCTGCGAGCTGACCTATCAGTGCAATCAGGTCAACATTTATAGCTTTAACCCCGTTACATCGTATCTGGTCGGTGCGGGAATCTACCTGATCCTGTTCCTGATCGTGCAGGGTATTCGCCGTATCGTCAAAGCCAAGAACAACGCCCGCAGCACATCGGATCGCACGGAGATCAGTGACGAAGGGAAGGAGGCGTGCGCCGTATGACAATGCAGGATCGCTATATTATCGTTGTCAAAACGATGCTTGGGCAGGGTATGCCCATGACGCTGAAGCTCATCGGTGCATGTCTGCTGTTCTCCCTGCTGATCGGTATCGTGTTCGGTACGATCCGCAGCCTGAAGATCCCGGTGGTAGATCAGATTCTGGGCCTTTACGCCGTAGTGTGCCGCGGTATCCCTACTATCATTGTACTGCTCTTCTTCTACGCTACGCTGGTACGTGGCACGCAGTTCTGGATCTCCGTGCTGTCCATCTCTTTGGTGGAGGGTGCGTATATGATGGAGATCGTCAAGGGCGGATTCCTGTCGGTGGATAAAGGCCAGTGGGAAGCGGCCAAAGCGCTGAACCTGCCGCTGATACACACCATTGTATACATCGTACTGCCTCAAGTCATGCTGGTGACGATCCCCGCTCTGATAGGCCAGATCGTCATGCTGGTCAAGGGTACGTCTGTGGCGGCCACCATCGGTTGTATGGATGTTTTGCGCCGTGCGCAGCTGCTGCTTCCCAAGTACTCCTATCCGCTGGAGATCTATGCGTACATTCTGGTGATCTTCTTCATCATGTGCCACTTCCTGACGTGGCTGGGCAAGCGGCTGGAGCGTACCGTTGTAAAAAGGATTATGGGTGATAAATATGTCTGAGAATAACAACATCGTTGTATCCCTCCAGGATGTTACGAAAAAATTCGGCAGTCTCACCGTTTTGGACGGCATGAGCCTGGATATCTATGAGCATGAGGTCGTGGTGCTCTGCGGTCCGTCCGGCGGCGGCAAAAGTACGCTGCTGCGTACCATCAATGGCCTGGAAAAGATCGACAGTGGTAAGATCATCTACCGCGGTCAGGAGGTCACACACCGGAACATCCGCGAGATCCGCAAGCACATCGGCATGGTATTCCAGCAGTTCAACCTGTTCAGCAACCTGACGGTGAAAGACAATCTGCTGATCGCGCCGATAAAGACACAGAAAAAGAACAAGGACGAGATGCTGCAGAAAGCAAAGGAGTATCTGGAAGTTTTTGGCATCGCGGACAAGCTGGACGCATACCCCCATCAGCTGTCCGGCGGACAAAAACAGCGTGTGGCCATCGTCCGCGCACTGATGCTGGAACCCGATCTGATGCTGTTCGATGAGCCCACCTCCGCCCTTGACCCTGAGATGATCAAGGAAGTGCTGGACGCCATCCGCCGCCTGTCCCAGATCGGCATGACCATGGTCATCGTGACCCACGAAATGGGCTTCGCCCGCGAGGTCGCCTCCCGCGTGTGCTTCCTGGAGGGCGCAAAGATCCGGGTGGACACCGACAGCAAGACATTCTTCGAGGACACCGAGGACGAGCGGTTGAAGCAGTTCCTGTCCGTGATCCTGCACCACTGAGAAATGGGAGGAACGACTTGTGTTTGATTATGAGAGCATTCTGAGAACGGCCTGGGTCGAGATCGACGGCACGCGGCTGCGGGACAACATCCGCGCGGTGCAGCAGCGGGTGGGCAGCAGCCGGATCATCGGCGTGGCAAAGGCCAATGCCTACGGTCACGGCGCGAAGGAAGTAGCTCAGGCGTATATGGATTGCGGCGTGGATATGCTGGCGGTAGCTACGCTGGCGGAGGCCAAGGAGCTGCGGGATGCCGGTGTGGATTGCACCATCGTGATGATGGGGCTGATTCCGGAGGAACTGGCCCGTGCCGCCGTTCGGCTGAATGTCGTCCCGCTGATCTCCGAGCTGCGGGAGGCAGAGGTATACTCCCACATCGGCAGCGAGGAAAAGCGGAATATTTCTCTGATGATCACGGTGGATACCGGCATGGGGCGTATCGGTTTCCTGCCGGATGAAACGTCTGTCCGGGAAGTCAAGAAGATCCCGGAGCTGCCCAATGTTTCCGTTTTCGGCCTGATGACCCACTTTTCATCGGCAGATCTGGAAGATCTGACGTATACCTATCTGCAAAAAGAGCGCTTCGACTGGTTCTATGAGCAGCTGACGAAGGCCGGCGTCCCTATCCCGCTGCGCACGGCGGCCAACAGCCCGTCCATCTTCCGTCTGCCGGAGGTATTCTACGAGGCCGTCCGTCCGGGCACGATCGTCTGGGGCTGCTATCCGGCCTGCGTACACGACCACGAGACGGTGAAGGTCAAGCCAGTCATGTCGGTGAAGTGTAAGGTCATCCACCTGAAGACCGTCCCCGCCGGAACGGCCATCAGCTACGGGCGGAAGTTTGTCACTAAGCGAGAAAGCGTGATCGCTACCCTGCCCATCGGTTATGCGGACGGCTACACCCGAACGCTGCTGAACCGCTGCCGTGTGCTGATCCACGGCGAATACGCACCGGTATTGGGCACGATATGCATGGATCAGATCATGGTTGATGTGACAGATATTCCCGGTGTTGCCGTGGGCGACGAAGCGGTGCTGCTGGGCCGCCAAGGTCAGCGGGAGATCCCGGTGGAAGAATTGGAGCAGGCGTCCGGCCTGTGTTCCGGTGAATTGTTTTACGGCTTTTCCTGCCGACTGCCCATCGTGGTGGTCTGACAGAAACAGAACATAACTTGAAGGAGCACTTACGACTATGAAAAAGATTTCAAGAGCAGGAGCCTGCTTGGAACGTTCCATGATCCGTCTGTTTCTGGAGGAACAGGAGCGGATCGCCAAGACCTGTGACGATATGATCTCCTTTACCGTGGGAGAGCCCGACTTTATCGCCCCCCCCAATGTGGCGCTGGCCTGCATCCGCGCTATCGCGGAGGGAAAGACCAAGTACGCGCCCAACGCGGGACTGTCAGAGCTGAAAGAGGCTGTCTCTCAAAAGATGGAACAGATCTACGGAAAGCACTACGATGCGTCCACAGAAATCGTCATCACCAACAGTGGCATGGATGGTCTGCGCCTGACATTCGCGGCCATTCTGGACGAAGGCGATGAGGTGATCGTGGGCGACCCGGCCTGGTCCAACCATCCGAATCATCCGGTGCTGGCCGGCGGTAAGTCAGTTCGCGTTCCGCTGCGGGAAGAGAACAATTTCACCTACCGTATCGAGGATCTGGAGGCGGCGGTGACGGACAAGACTCGGGCTGTGCTGCTGAACTCCCCCAACAACCCCACCGGCGCAGTGATCCAGTATGAGGATCTGCTGGCGCTGTGTGATTTTGTCACCCGTCATGACCTGTACCTTGTCAGTGACGAGGTGTACTATAATATCATCTTTGACGGCATGAAGTTCTGGAGTCCCGCGATGATCGACGGAATGAAGGATCGCACCATCATCATCCAGTCCTTCTCCAAGACCTATGCCATGACCGGCTGGCGGCTGGGCTATGTGGCCGGTCCGGCGGATCTGATCGAGGCCATCGGCAAGATCAACGAGAACTCCTGCTCCTGCGTCAACACCGCGGTGCAGTGGGCCGGCATAGAGGCCCTGAGCGGTGAGCAGACCCAACCGTATCTGGACATGATGGTGGCGTCCTTCCAGGAGCGCCGCGACGTGGTCTACCGTATGATCAACGAGATCCCGGGCCTGTCCTGCGTAAAACCGCAGGGTGCGTTCTACGCTTTCGTCAACATCGCTGGTACAGGCATGAAGGCAGCGGACTTTGCCACTAAGCTGCTGAGAAACTACCATGTGGGCCTTGTGCCGGGTACAGGCTTCGGCCCGGACTGCGAGAACTATGTACGCATCTCTTATGCGACCAGCATGGAAAACATCTGCGAGGGCATCCGCAGGATCGGCAGATTTGTGGCCGACGAGACGGCAAAAAGCTGACTGAAAGAGGAGCATGAATATGAAAAGAATGTATGGTGTTGTGATTCCCATGGTGACGCCGCTGACCGAGGACGACCATGTAGATGTTTTGTCCCTCCAGCGTCTTACGGATTTCCTTATCGACAAGGGTGTGGACTGCCTGTATCCTTGCGGAACGACTGGCGAAATGGCCTACCTGACGGATGACGAGCGTATTCTGGTGGTGGAGACAGTGGTACGGCAGGCCGCAGGCCGCGTGCCGGTCTTTGCGCAGGTCGGCGCAGCGAACACCTCCAGTACCATTCGCTTGGCCCAGCACGCTGCTGCCTGCGGTGCGGACGGCGTGGGCGTGGTGACGCCGTGGTATTTCCAGCTGTCGGACGACGCGCTGCTGTCCTACTACAAAGAAGTCTCGGATAGCGTTCCCGCAGATTTCCCCATCTATATGTACGGTATCCCTCAGAATGCGGTAAACGACATCACGCCTGCTCTGGCGGAGCGTGTGGCGCAGGCTTGCCCCAATGTGGTCGGTGTCAAGTACAGCTACCCCGATATGACACGGCTGCAGCAGCTGATGACTGTCCGCAACGGTGCGTTTGACGTGTTGGTCGGGCCGGATCATCTGTATGAGGCGGTAGTGGCCGTAGGCGGCAAGGGTGTCATCTCCGGCAACGCCATGATCGTGTCCGAGCATTATGTGGCTGTGCGCGAGGCCATGGCCCGCAATGACTGGGCTTCTGCCACGCGTTTGCAGCGCAAGACAAACGTGCTCAATGCCATTCTGTGCGCCAAGAACAACATTGGCTGCTATAAGGCGATCCTGAAGCAGTGGGGCATTATCGAAACAGCCCGGATGCGCAAGCCCATGGAGGAAGTCTCGGCAGAGGACACTGCGGCGCTGATGAAAGCACTGGAAGAGGCGGAATATAAAACAGTCCCCGCAGTATAACACGGAGGTACAGTTATGAAGCACAAACCCAACATTTTGGTGGTCGGCAGCTTCGTCCTCGACCAGATCGCGACGACCAGCGTGTTCCCCGCAGAGGGGGAGACGGTGCTGGGCGATGATTTTCATAAAGCTCCTGGCGGAAAGGGCGCAAATCAGGCGGTGCAGGCCAGCCTGCTGGGCGCGGATGTAACTATGGTCGGCAAGATGGGCTGCGACAGCAACGCGGAGGAAATGCTGAACGCCTGCCATAAGGCCGGGCTGAATACCCAACACGTTATGTGCGACGCCCGGGAAAATACAGGCTGCTCCGTCATTATCCTCGAAAAAGCGGCAGATGGATCTACGAAAAACCGGATCATCGTTATTTCCGGCGCCAACATGGCCATCCACCCGGAGGATGTCGCATTCCTAAAGAATGAGATTGCCCAGTACGATATGGTGGTACTGCAGTTGGAGATCCCCATGGAGATCAACGAGCTGGTCTGCCGCTACGCCCATGAGAGGGGCGTTCCGGTCATGCTCAATCCTGCCCCCAGCGCACCGTTGTCGAAGGATCTGCTGGCGCGGCTGACCTATATCTCCCCCAATGAGCACGAGGCAGAGAGCATGACGGGCATCCACATCAGAAACGAAGATGGCCGCCCGGATATGGAGGACGCCCGGCGTGCGGCACAAAAACTGCTGGAGCAGGGCGTGGAGAATGTGATCATCACTCTGGGTTCTGGCGGTGCGGTGCTGCTAAACCGGAAGGAATTCCTCTATTGCCCCTGCGTCAAGGATATCACGGCAGCAGACCCGACGGCGGCAGGCGACTCGTTTGTCGCATCGTTCTGCTTTGCCGTCTGTGCCGGCGCGGATCAGAAAACAGCGCTCTCCTTTGCGGCCAATACGGCGGCACTGACTGTCTCACGGCTGGGCGCAATGCCCTCGCTGCCTACCTTCGCGGAGGTCAAAGAGAGGGCGGAGCGATCCGGGCTGGATATGTCCGTTCTGGAATGATATCGTGCTGCGGTCAACTTGAAGGAGAGAAGATAGTGACTATGGAACACAAGTGTAAAAAAGATTATGAATACTTCTGTCAAAGTGTGCAGGTTCAGATGCAGGAGGTCGTGGAAACACTGGACTATCCGGCACTGGAGCGGGCTGCGGAGCTGATCTGTACCGCGAAGCGGGACGGGAACCGGCTGCACATCTCCGGTATCGGGAAACCGGCACATTTGGCGGGCTATCTGGCATCCCTGTTTTCTTCCACAGGCACGCCGGCTTATTTCCTGCACGGGACAGAGGCCGTCCACGGTTCCTGCGGTCAGCTCGTACCCGGCGATGTGGTGATCTTTATCTCCAACAGCGGCGAGACGGCTGAAATGAAAGCGACGGTAGCGGCGGTAAAGGCCAATGGCTGCCGTATTATCGGCGTGACCGGCCACGAGACGTCCTGGCTGGCCCAACAGAGCGATGTACATCTGTTGGCGGCAGTAGAAAACGAGGGCGGGCCGCTGAACCGCGCACCTCGGATGTCTATTCTTGCAGAAACAGTGGTTCTGCAAGCGTTGAGCGTGCTCCTGCAATCTGACGCAGATGTGACGCCGCAGCAATACGTCCGCTGGCATCCCGGCGGAACGTTGGGGCAGCTGCGGGCTAACGAGAAAGCGGAGGTCTGATATGCTGAAAACCACCTGTATCCACCCTGAGATCATGGACGTGCTTTCACGGTGCGGCCATGGCAGCAAAATACTCATTGCGGACGGAAATTACCCGCTGGCAGAAAAAACCGGCAATGCGGCGAAGGTCTATCTGGGCTTGCGCCGGGGCTGCCCCACCGTGACAGAGGTACTGGAGGCACTGTGCGACGTAGTTCCCTTTGAGCGAGCCGAAGTGATGACACGGGAAGACGGCGAAGAGCCGGAGATCTTTTCGGACTTCCGCCGTCGTCTGAACGATCTGCCCTTGGAAGGCCATGGCCGGCAGGCGTTCTATGACGCCTGTGACGGGATCGCTTTGGCCATCAGCACCGGTGAGCAGCGCACATACGCCAACATATTGCTCACTATCGGGTGTGTATAAACCTCTTCATAAGAGCAGGCTCCGGAGTTGCTTTTGCGCTTCTGAGCCTGCTCAGTCGTTTGTGGTCTCACAGCATATCACCGGTCTTGTTTGCCAACAGCTTCTCTGATAGCTCATGACTGGAAAAAGGCGCAGGAATTCGCTGCGTGTATCAAAACGAAAGCATCTTCCGCAAGTGCTTCGAGGCAAAAGCCGTAGTTATTCGTACCGAATGGCCTCTCTCTGTAGAAAAGTGGATTTCATTCCCGCGAGTGAACGAAAAGCGCGAATTTGGGCGAATTTTCACACCGCACGATTGAATAACTGAGCAGGTCCCCTCCTTCTACATGGAAAGAATGGTAGAAAGAGGGGACTATTCCCATAGCTCAAAATATGTCAAAATACAATTGGGTCAGATAGCCCCTTCCTGACTCACTAGACCGAAAGAGGTTCAAAACGTACGAGCGAGAACGTATTGTTGAAGGGGGGAATACACTTGGAAGATTTTTGAAGGCCATCCGCGTATTCCTTAGGTGTATTCAATTTACAGTCCCCCTAAAAACACCTTTCATGGATTTCTCGTTCGTTCGCTTGTTGATTCAGTTGCTTTTGATTGGTAGCTTTTCAATAATAGCTAATAAAGAAGCTACAAGGTGGCTCATGCGTTTCTCTATATTGTGATGCCTGCTATGTATCTTACCTCAACTTCATGCCCCAGTGCTGTTCGGTCAGCCCGTTTGAAACTCGCAGTTCGTACGGAACACATCTTCTTGACCATCTGGCCGCCCACGGAGCCGGCCTCGCGGCTGGTCAGGTGACCGTTGTAGCCGTTCTTCAGGTTCACGCCGACCTCAGAGGCGGCCTCCATCTTGAACTGATCCATAGCGGCCTTGGCTTCGGGGACATTCAGCTTGTTGCTGTTCTTGGTAGACATAGTTGTTCTCCTTTCAAATCATGGGCAAATGCCCTTGCGTACCTTCGCGTAAGCAAAGATCGCTTGTCGGGTATCGCAACGGTAGTTTTACCCGGCAACGGTACGATATGCGTTAAAATCGGCGGTAAATGCTGGTTTTGCGCCGTTGGTTGGCTGGACAATTTGAAAATAGTCTGGTATACTGTTGTCATTCAACACAGGGGACGTCTCAACAGGAGACGCAGACAGGGAGGAAGGGAAAGCGCGGCGCAGGCCGCGCTTTTCGCAGATAAAAAACGCATCCGCGGCGCGGATGCGTTTTGTTTCGCTTTATTTCCCGTACAGACAATAGATCAGCCAGTTCAGAAACCGGGCGGGCAGTACCTTCGCCAGAAACGTGAAGAATTTGTAGTCAAAGCGGATGGCGTACAGCGGGTGGCGGTTCCCGTCCCGCAGGGCGACGGCGGCGATGTACGCGCCGGCCTTGGCGGGCTCCATGCCCGTCTCCTCGTCGTGCTCCATGCGCTGCACGGAGCGGGAGATGCGGCCGTGATAGATCGCATCGCCCTCTGCCACCTTCTTCCGGGCGGCGGTGAAGCCGGTGTGAATGTCGCCGGGCATCACGGCGCACACGGTGACGCCGAAGGGCCGCAGCTCGTTGGCCAGCGCCATGGTATAGGCGTTGACGGCGGCTTTTGTGGCGGAGTAGTACGCCTGAAACGGGATGGGCACCGGCGCGGCCACGGAGCTGAGATTCACGATGCGGCCATGCCCCGCCGCCCGCATCAGGGGCACCACGGCGCGGTTCATGTTGACCATGCCGAAGAAGTTCACGTCAAAGAGCTTTTTGGCGTCCTCCGGGGCGGTGAATTCGATGGCGCCGGAGATGCCGAACCCGGCGTTGTTCACCAGCAGATCGATATGACCGGCCTCGGCCATGATCTGCGCCACGGCGGCGTTGACGGCGGCCTCGTCCGTCACGTCGGCGGAGATGTGCCGCAGACCTTCCACGCCCTCCGCCCGGCGAGACAGCTCGTATACGGTGCAGCCGGCCTTTTGCAGCGCCAGAGCGGTGGCCTTTCCGATGCCGGAGGTGCCGCCGGTGACGACGGCTACTTTGCTGTTACTCACGTGCCATCACCTCGCCGATAATGTCCATGGCCTCGTCCAGCAGCGCCTCGGTGTGGGTGGCCATGTAGCTGGTGCGCAGCAGCGCCTCGCCCTCCGGCGTGGCCGGGGGCAGGGTGGGATTCACATAGACGCCCCGGTCGTATATCTCCGCCGCCACCCGCAGGGTGCGGTACGTCTCGTAGGTGTAGATGGGGATGATGGGCGTGGGAGCCTCCAGCGCCGAGGGGCGGATGGTCAGACCCCGCGCCGTCAGGCCGTCGCGGGCGTACCGGCTCAGCTGGCGCAGACGCTCCGGCAGCTCCGGGTGCTGCTCCAGCTTCCGCAGGGCGGCCAGTGCCGTGGCGCAGTTGGCGGGCGGAATGGATGCGGAGAAGATAAACGGGCGGGACGCGTGGCGCACGTATTCTGCCACCTCCGCGCTGGCGGCCATGTAGCCGCCCAGCGACGCCAGCGACTTGGAGAACGTGCCCATGTACACGTCCACCTGCTCCTCCAGCCCGAAATAGCTGGCGGTGCCGCGGCCGCCCTCGCCCAGCACGCCCAGACCGTGGGCGTCGTCCACCATGACCCGTGCGCCGTACTGCTTCGCCAGGGCGCAGATCTCCGGCAGCTTGGCGATGTCGCCGCCCATGGAGAACACGCCGTCGGTGACGATGAGGGCGCCCGCCGTCTCCGGCACCTTTTGCAGGCATTTTTCCAGCTCCGCCATGTCGCTGTGGCGGTAGCGGAGCATCTTGCCGTAGGACAGCTGGCAGCCGGCATAGATGCTGGCGTGGTTCTCCCGATCGCAGATCACATAGTCGTGCCGCCCCACCAGCGCGGAGATGATGCCCACATTGGACTGGAAGCCGGTGCCGAAGGTGACGATGCCGGGCTTGCGCAGGAATCTGCCCAGCTCCTCCTCCAGCTCCAGGTGCATCTGCAGCGTGCCGTTGAGGAACCGGGAGCCGGAGCAGCCGGTGCCGTATTGCTCCAGCGCCCTGATACCGGCCTCCACCACCTCCGGGTCGGTGGTCAGCCCCAGATAGTTGTTGGAGCCAAGCATGATGCGGCGCTTGCCCTCCATCATGACCTCCACATCCTGGCGGGACTGGAGGGCGTGGAAGTAGGGGTATACGCCCTTTTCCTTTAATTCGCCGGCCAGCGAAGGCTCATAGCATTTTGCGAAAATGTCCATACAAGACCTCTCTACATAATATATCGCATTAAATACCATTGTATTTTTCGGTTAAAAATATTATATAGACAGGCGGGCCGGTTGTCAACGGGCAGTTATCCGCGCTTTTCGCCGTCGATGGCGTCCAGCAGGCGCAGGACGCCGCGGGACAGCGCCGCGGCGCCGCAGAGGGTGCAGAGCATGGTGATAGCGGTCATATTTGGTTCCTCCTTGTGGTGTTTTCTCTATTCTCCCACAGGGAGTGTCCCGAAAAACGGACAGAAAAATGTTCCCGACGCAGACCGCCGTAGGCAAAAAAGAAGGCGGACGCGATGCGTCCGTCCCAAGTGAGGAGAAAAAACAGAACCCATAAGGGCAGAAACAGCGGGAAACCGCTGCGGGTAAGCCATTTACAAAAGCGCCGCCAGCAGCCACACAAGGCCGCAGGCCGCCGCGCCCCATACCGCCCACAGCCAGGCAGGAGGCCGCCAGCGCGTCCGTGCGCCGCCCTGCCCGCGGGCATAGCTGCGGGCGATGCGCACCGCCTGATCCACCAGCTGGCGGGAGCTGACGCCGCCGCCGTCCGTGGGCAGAATGAAGATCGCCTGTTCAAAGATCCGCGGGTCGGGAGATTCCACGACGATCACGCGGCGGGAAACGCCTTTTACCAAAACCGATGCCTCCTTACCAGCCGCCGGGCTTGTTGTTACAGGCATAGTATCGCCGCGGACGCGGCAGGTTATACGGCGCGGCAGGCAAAATTTTCTGCCGTTTTCTGCGCTCACACGGGCCGGGCATCCTCCCGCCCGTCCATGGCCAGCACCGACACGGCGCAGTCGTCCGCGCCGCCGGTGCGCTGCCACGACTGGCGCAGCAGCTCCTGCGCCAGCGCACGGGGCGACGTGCCGTCCCAGCCGGCCAGCAGATCCTGTAACCACTGGTCGTCGTCCCCGGCCACGCCGTCGGATACCTGCACCAGCCATGTGCCCGGCGCCACCGGGTACGTCTGGGGCGACGGCTGGCCGTCGGCGCTTTCCAGTCCCGCCGGCAGAGAGCTGCCCTGACAGCGCACCACCGTGCCCCGGCGCTTCAGATAGGACGGCGCGGCGCCGTACTTATACAGCGTCAGCGTGGCCGCTCCCTTCTCCAGCCGCACCAGATCGATGGTGGTGAAGCCCGCTCCGCTCTGGCAGCGGAGCATGGCGGCGGCGTTCAGCGTTTGCAGCGCCGGCTCCGGCCGGATGCCCGCCTGCAAAAACTGCCGCAGCAGCCGCACAGTCATGGCGGCCTCCCGGTGGGCGGCCTCGCCGCTGCCCATGCCGTCCGACAGCGCCATATACACGCTGTCGCCCACGTCAAAGGCGTCGCACTGGTCGCCGCAGAGCTTTTCACCGTTCTTGGGACGCAGGGCGCTGGCTGTGCGGCAGGTGATGGCGCTGCGGCGGGGCGGCGCGGTTTTGGACGCAGGGGTCAGCGCCTGTGCCACCTGCCGGTACTGCTCCCGCGCCAGACGATAGGCTGCGTCCAGCCGGGCGTGGTGCAGCCGCCGCTGCAGGTAATCCCGCAGCTGGCTGTCCAGCGCCTCCAGCAGCCGGGGAAAGCGGATGCACCGGCAGGCGAAATACAGCGGGAAATCCTCTGCCAGTGCCCGTCCCCGCTGCAAAAGCACCGGACAGGCGTCGTTGAAGGCGTTGTAGGTGTCGCTGTAATGGCTCTGCCAGCAGTCGGCGCGCAGCGGGCAGTCCCGGCACACCTGCTCCGCCGCCCGGTCGAACAGCACCGCCGGGTTTTCCGGCCGCAGCAGGGGCATTTCCGCCGCCAGACTGTCATACACCGCCTGAAACGCCGCCGCAGGCGCGGCAGCGCCTGCTCCCGCCGTCTCCGGCAGACGCGCCCCGGCGTGGGAGGCCAGCGTCAGCCGCACGGTGCCGTACAGCAGCGCCAGCGACGCGCCGCACAGCAGCCACTCCCGCCCGCTGCGGGCGATGAGGTAGGGCAGCTGCGTCAGCGCGGTGGCGCAGACGGCGGCCGTAGGGCGGAACCGGGGGTGGCGGTAGAGCCGGGAGGGGCAGAAGGCGGTGTTGGCGCAGAAGATCAACACCGCGGCGGCGGCATGGCGCAGCCCCGGCTGGAAATCCAGAAACGCCAGCGCGCCCACACCGGCGCATGCCGTCGCCGCCAGTCCCCGCCAGCCCACACCGGCCACAGCCACCGCCGCCAGCGCCCATGGCGCGTACTGTCCTCCGGTGGATACGGCGGTGAGAAGAAAAGCCGCCGCGCAGCAGACGGCGGCCTCCGCCGGGATACGCAGGGCGCACTGGCGCGCCGCCGCAAGCAGGTGTTTCATGGCTTGTCCCTCCTTTGTCCCCGTTATTGTAAACGGAGAAAGCCGCGGCTCCTGTCGGGAAATGGCAAAGGAGTTTGATTTCCGCACTCTTGTATTTTCCGCCGCCATTTGGTAAAATACTGTCGAAGGACAGGAGGGCACGCCTATGAAACGAATTTTTACGGCGGCGGCAGCGCTGGCGCTTGTATGCATCCTGGCCGCCTGCGGTACGGGCTCCCCCGCCCCGGAGGGCGGCACCACCACGCCGATGGACGAGAATAAGGCGGCCGGTACGGTGACGATCCCCGTGCCGGAGGAAACGGGCGATACGCCCAATGACACACTGGGTGCGCTGACCGGCGGAACGTATACCAACAAAACCGCACGCATCACCTGCACGCTGGACGACAGCTGGCTTTTCTACAACGAACGGCAGCTGGAGGAGCTGAACGGCGTGCTGACCGAGGCCGGCGGCGGGGACGTGGCGTCTCTGGCGGAGAGCGGCAAGGCCGTGTACGACATGTACGCCGTGTCCACCGACGGGCTGATGACCATGAATGTCACCTACCAGAATCTGGGGCTGTTGTCCGGCGCCAGCATGACGGCGCAGGAGTATGTGGAATGGGCGGCGCAGACGCTGCCCGGCGACCTGGCGGCCTGCGGCCTTACAGACGTGGAGGTGCAGATCGCCGCGCAGGACATAGCGGCGGAGCGGGACTGCCCCACGCTGCTGGTGACGGCGCAGCTGCAGGACATGCCCATGTACGAGCGGATGGTGTGCATCCAGTCCGGCGACTACATCTACTGCGTGACGCTGTGCAGCTTCACGGAGGACGTGACGGCGGACATGGCCGCCCTGTTCCACCGGGCGTGGTAAAAATGGCGCAAAAAAGGAAGCCCCTGCGGGCTTCCTTTTTTGCGTCCGGGTATTTACTTGATGTCCACGACCTCGTAGCCGGCGTCGGTGACGGCCTTGCGCAGCGCCTCGTCGTCGGCCTTGCCGGTGACGACGGCGGTGCCGGATGCCAGATCCACGTCCGCCTGCACGCCCAGCGCCGTCAGCGCCTTCTCCACGTGGGAGACGCAGTGGGCGCACATCATGCCCTTGATGGTGATGGTTTTCTTATCCATATCGTCAGCCTCCTTGCTGCTTGTTTCGGTTCTATCATACACCTGCGGCGCCGCCTTTGCAACAGGGGCGGCCGCCTTTTTCCGGCGGCTCCTCCAGCCCCGCAGCCGCAGGGCGTTGCTGACCACGCACACGGAGCTGAGGCTCATGGCCGCCGCCGCGATCATGGGGTTCAGCGTGATGCCGAATGCCGGGTACAGCGCGCCCGCCGCCACCGGGATGCCGATGGCGTTGTAGAAGAACGCCCAGAACAGGTTCTGACGGATGTTCCGCACCGTGGCGCGGGACAGCGCCGCCGCGTCCACGATATCCATCAGGCTGCTGCGCATGAGCACGATGTCCGCCGACTCGATGGCCACATCCGTGCCCGCGCCGATAGCCAGTCCCACGTCCGCCGTCACCAGCGCCGGGGCGTCGTTGATGCCGTCGCCCACCATGGCCGCCTTTTTGCCCTCGGCCTGCAGCTCCTGCACGCAGCGCGCCTTGTCCTGGGGCAGCACCTGGGCGATGACGCGATCCACGCCCACCTGCCGGGCGATGGCCTCCGCCGTGCGGCGGTTGTCGCCGGTGAGCAGTACCACCTCGCAGCCCATATCCCGCAGGGCGGCGATGGCCTGTGCGCTGTCCTCCTTCACCACGTCCGCCACGGCGATCACGCCCAGCAGCGCGCCGTTACCGGCGATGAACAGCGGCGTTTTGCCGTCCTCCGCCAGCTTCGCGGCGGCAGAGCGCATGGCCTCGCTGACAGCCACGCCGCTGTCGTCCATAAACCGCTCGTTGCCCGCCAGAAGTACCACGTTTTCCGCCTTAGCGGTGACGCCGCCTCCGGCCACGGCGGAGAACGCCGTCACCGGCTGAAGCGGCAGCGCCCGCTGCTGGGCTTCCTCCACGATGGCGGCAGCCAGCGGGTGCTCCGACGGCTTTTCCAGCGACGCGGCGGCGGCCAGCAGCGTGCTCTCGTCCATATTCTCCGCGCACAGCACGTCCGTTACACGGGGCTTGCCCTCGGTGACGGTGCCGGTCTTGTCCAGCACCACCGTGTCGATGCGCCCCATCAGCTCCAGACTGGCGGCGGACTTCACCAGCACGCCCTGCTCCGCCGCCTTGCCCGTGGCCACGGTGATGGCCACCGGCGTGGCCAGCCCCAGCGCGCAGGGGCAGGAGATCACCAGCACGGCGATGCCGACGCTCAGGCAGAACCGCACGCCCATGCCGCCCACCGTTGCCCACAGCACCGCCGCGATCACGGCGATGGAGATGACCACCGGCACGAACACGGCGCTGATCTTGTCAGCCAGACGGCTGATGGGCGCCTTGCCGCTGGCGGCCTGCTCCATCAGCTGCACGATCTGGGAGAGGGTGGTGTCGCTGCCCACGCGATCGGCTGTCAGCTCCAGATAGCCGCCGGTGAGGATGGTGGCGGACACCGCCTTGTCGCCCACGTTTTTCTCCACGGGCATGCTCTCGCCGGTGAGGGCGGACTCATCCGCCACGCCGCTGCCGGCGGTGACGGTGCCGTCCACGGGGATGCGTCCGCCCTGCCGGACGATGACCGTCTCGCCCTTGCGGATGTCCTCCGTGGGCACCGTGACCTCCTGTCCGTCCCGCCGCACCACGGCGGATTCCGGCGCCAGCGCCAGCAGCGCGGTGATGGCGCCGGTGGTCTTGCCCTTGGAGCGCTCCTCCAGATACTTGCCCACCGTCACCAACGCCAGTATCATGCCCGCCGACTCGAAGTACAGGTCGGGCATGCCCGCGACCTTCCCTGCCGCCAGCAGTCCCATTTCAATCAGGCTGTACACCAGTCCCGCCGCCGCGCCCAGCGCCACCAGCGAGTCCATGTTGGGCGCGCCCTTGAAAAGCCGGGAGAAGCCCACGGTGAAGTAGCTGCGGTTGAGGATCAGGATGGGCACCGTCAGCGCCAGCAGCACAAAGGCCGCCAGCAGCGGCTGCGTGTGCATGAACATGGGCACCGGCAGACCCATCATGTGCCCCATGCTCAGGTAGAACAGCGGCACAAGGCAGACCACCGACCACAGAAGCCGCCTGCCCATGGACTTCACGGCGGCATCCTGCTCTGCGTGGAGATCCCGCCGGGCGGCGCTCTCCGGAGCCGCGCCGTAGCCCGCGGCCTGCACCGCGGCGATGATGGCCTCCGGCGCGGTGCCATCGTCGCAGTCGCACACCAGCGAGCCCAGCATCAGATTCACCGACGCACTGTGTACGCCGGGCACCGAAGCGGCGGCTCTCTCCACATGGGCGGCACAGGCGGCGCAGGTCATGCCGGTGATGACGAATTTATCTGTCATACTGTCATCTCCTATTTCATCAGCTTTTGCAGCGTGGTCACCAGCTCATCGATGACCTCGTCGTCCCCCTGCCGAATGCCGTCCGCCACACAGGTGCGGATATGCGAGGCCAGCAGCTCCTTGCTGAAGCTGTTCAGCGCCGCGCTCACGGCGGATACCTGTACCAGAATGTCGGGGCAGTAGGCGTCGCTTTTCAGCATTTCCTGTAAGCCGCGTACCTGTCCCTCGATGCGGCACAGGCGATTCAGGAGCTTTTTCTGCTCCTCGGGTGTGCGGTGCTTTGTCTTTCCATGACAGCAGCAGTCGGTTTTCATGGAGATATACCTCCTGGGGGTATTTGTCGGATGGTTGCATTGTATACCCCCTCCGGGTATTTGTCAACGTTTTTCTTTCGGCCGCACCAGCACCGCCGCCAGCAGCGAGAATACCACGGCGGCGGCGATGCCGCCGGAGGTAGCCGTCAGTCCGCCGGTGAGCACACCCAGCCAGCCCCGCTCCGCCACCGCTTCGGCCACGCCCTTGGCCAGTGCATAGCCGAAGCCGGTCAGGGGCACCGTAGCGCCCGCGCCGCCCCAGTCCACCACATACTGGTACACGCCCACCGCCTGTAACAGCACGCCCGCCACCACATAGCCCGTCAGGATCCGCGCCGGGGTCAGCGCCGTCTTGTCCAGAATGATCTGCCCCACGGCGCACAGCAGCCCGCCGCAGAGAAAGGCATTTACATACTCCATCATGCGTCCTCCTTCGTCCGGGAAAATATCACCGCGTGGCATATACCGGGGATGCTCTCCCCCTGAAAGGAGCTGGTGGGGCTGAGCAGCGCCCCGGTGGGCGCAAACAGCAGCCGCCGCCATCGCCCCTGCCGCATCCCCTCCAGCAGATAGCCGTTCAGCACCGCCGCCGAGCAGCCGCAGCCGCTGCCGCCGGCGTGCATGTCCTGCTTTTTCCGGTCATAGAGCAGCAGACCGCAGTCGGTATAGTTGCCCAGCGTCATCCCCTCCCGGCGGAACAGCTCCGTAAGGATATCGCTGCCCACCGCGCCCAGATCGCCGGTGACGATCAGGTCGTAGTCCTTGGGCGTGGTGCCGGTGTCCCGGAACACCGCCCGCAGGGTGTCGAAGGCGGCGGGCGCCATGGCTGCGCCCATGTTGGTCATGTCTGTTACGCCCATGTCCACGATCTGCCCCCGGGTGGCGTGGGTGATATAGGGCCCCTCCGACTGGACACCCAGAATGCAGCATCCGGCGGCGGTGGCTGTCCACTGGGCGGTGGGGCTGCGCTGGCTGCCGTAGGGCAGGGGCGAGCGGTACTGCCGCTCGGCGGTGCAGAAGTGGGAGGACGTCTGCGCCGCGGCGATGGCGGCGCTGCCGCCGGCGATGGCTGTGGCTGCCAGCGCCAGCGTCTCGCCCATGGTGGAGCACGCGCCGTACACCCCGTAGAAGGGGATGTGGAAATCCCGCAGGGCGAAGGTGGCGCCGATATTCTGGTTCAGCAGGTCGCCGGCGAACACGCAGTCCACGTCCTCCGCCGTCAGTCCCCCCTTCTGCAGCGCCAGCCGCAGGGCGTCGGCCTGCATCTGCGCCTCGCCCTGCTCCCACGTTTTCCGCCCGCAGAAGGAATCCTCCGCCACCGCGTCAAAGTGGCCGCCCAGCGGCCCTGCGCCCTCCAGCCGCCCCGCCACCGCCGCGCAGCTGATGACGCCCGGCGGCTGCAAAAACCGGCAGGTCTGGCGGCTCAAGCGTTTCATGTTCATATACCATGCACCTCGCATACAGCGTTTGCCGCGTAGTATGCGCGTTTTGCGGGAAAATATAAAAGAGCCGCCCGAGCGGCTCTTTCATGATATTCAGAACACCAGCTGTACCAGCGCCATGTAGCAGGCGGTGCCCGCCAGGATGGACAGCAGCGTGTTCCGCTGCCACAGGTGCAGCCCGGCTGTCACCGCCACGGCGATGGCCTCCGGAATGCCGTGGCTGCCGCCCAGAAGGTCGGTGCTGCGCAGGCTGTATATCACCAGCAGACCCATCATGGCCGGCGGCAGCAGCTTGCCCAGATCCTCCACCACGCGGGGCAGCTTCCTCTCCCCGGAGAACAGCAGAAACGGCGTCCAGCGGGTGATCTGGGTGGCCAGCGCCACCATGAGGATGATAACAAGGGACTGTATCGTATCTAAGCGCATAGCTTCCTCCTTCCCGCCAGCAGGACGATCAGCGTCAGCACCATGGCCGGGATGACCATATTGTCCGCGCCGAACACAGCCAGCCCCACCACGGAGCACACAAGGCCGATGGCGCCGGGCGCGCGGTTCTCCCGCTTGATGACCTGCTCGATAAACAGCACCACGAACAGCGCCGTCAGGGCAAAGTCGATGCCGGTGATATCAAAGGTGATGAGCCCGCCCAGCAGGCCACCCAGCATGGAGAACGCCACCCAGTACAGCCAGGTCAGGAAGCTCATGGCAAAGTAGAATAGCGTGGGGTCCGTGTCCTCCGGCGGCTCCACCGAGGAGGACAGGGAGAAGTTCTCGTCGCTGAGGGTGTAGATCATGAAATACCGCAGCCTGCCCAGTCCCCGGTACTTGGGCAGCAGCGCCAGCGAGAAAAACAGGTGCCGTGCGTTGACCATCAGGCTGAGGATAAAGGCCTGCAGGGGATCGAAGGCCGTGGTCAGCAGCGTGATGGCCACATACTGCATGCTGCCGCAGAAGGCGAAGGCGCTGACGAAGCCCGACCACAGAAAGCCGTAGCCCTTGGAGGCCATCAGCACGCCGTAGGCCAGCCCCACCGCCAGATATCCGGTCATGATGGGTATGGTGTGGGGGAAAGCCGCCTTTACCGCCGCGGCGAAGCTCTTTTTCTGCATCGTATCACATCCTGCCGTAGATAGAATGCCTGCATTATATCGGAAAACTCTTTTTCCCGCAATACTGGAAATGTGACAGGAAACGGTATATAATGTAAGGACTTATTGTGGCAAAGGAGCATACACCATGGAGGAAATGCGTAGCTTTGGATATATCTGCCCCGCCTGCGGCAAGGCGGTGCTGCACAGCCGCAGCGTGTTCGCCCTGAACGCGGCGGCGGCACGGATGGAGTGCGAGTGCGGCAAGGAGGCGCTGACGGCGGAGACGGACGGCCTGCGCTTCCGGCTTCAGGTGCCCTGCGGCGTGTGCGGCGGCCATCATCAGGCGGAGTGTGACGCGGGCGCGGTGCTCCGGGGCCGGGGCATCGGCCTTGCCTGCCCGGAAAAGCACGAGCTGTGCTGCTACATCGGCGAGGACGCCGAGGTGCGCCGCGCCATGGAGGGGCTGGCTCTGCGGGTGGCCAAGGAGAAGGCGTCCCCCGACGAGGCGTTCACCGACAACGTCATCATGTACGAGGTGCTGTCCGAGCTGAAGGACATCGCCGCCCGGGGCGGC
>OLGY01000505.1_pt1 | contig 26784 bp, 42 predicted proteins | sample 1605951 | NCBI WGS metagenome assembly OLGY01 (sample SAMN03283280) | human gut metagenome | biome: human-associated habitat; material: feces | host: Homo sapiens | place: Peru | collected 2012
ATGACCGGGGACTGCTGCTAAAGTTTGCCGGAACCGTGGAAAGCGGCACGATTGCCGAATATGGGGATGATGGCGTTACCCAGAAAGCCACGGTGAAGGTTGGCATTGCCAAGAAGGGGGAAGCGGTTATTCCCAACCCCGTCAACCTGGTTGCGTACCGTACCTTCATTGAGGTGGAGCAGCCGGAATCCCAGTACATTTTCCGTATGCAGGACAGAAACGGTATTCAATGCGCATTGTACGAAGCGGACGGCGGCGCATGGAAGATCGATGCTATGCGCAGAATCAAGGCGTATCTGGAAGCGGCCCTTGAGGGCATGGATGGCTATATTGTGATTTCCTGATTCCTAGCCCTTGGCGGTGGGAGGTGAAACCGCCAACTCCAACGAAAGGAGAACCCTAATGACTGTTGAATTTACAATTCCCGGTGTTCCGCAGGGGAAGGAACGGCCCAGATTTACAAAAAACGGCGTTGCTTATACCCCCAGCAAGACCAAGGACTATGAAAAGCTGGTGGCATGGGCATACCAGTGCGAGGCCCACGGCAGAAAGTTTACCGGCCCAATCCGAGCGGATATAGCGGCGGTGTACGCCGTCCCTAAGTCGTGGAGCAAGCGCAAGCAGGCTGAAGCGATTGACAATCGGATTCTTCCCATGGTGAAGCCCGACTGGGACAACATAGGCAAGATTGTGTGTGATGCCCTGAACGGTATCGCCTACAAGGATGATGCAGCTATCACAGATGCCACAGTCTGCAAGCGGTACGGCACCCGCCCATGCGTGGCGGTTCGCCTAACCGGAGAGGAGGCACCCCATGACACAGTGTGAACGTATCCTGCGGCATTTGCAGGACTATGGAAGTATCACTCAGGCCGAGGCTGTTACCGAGTACGGCTGTTACCGGCTGGGTGCAAGGATCTGGGATTTGAAAGCCCAGGGCGTTCCCATCAAGAGCGAAACCGTCACCGGGAAGAACCGATACGGGGAGCGGACGAGTTTTGCGCGGTACTCCATCGTCAAGGGGGAATGACGGTTGGCTAGAGACTACACACCGATTCCATTTGAATTTCTGGACGAGCTGGACGGGCTTTCAGACGAAGAATACGGGCGGCTTATCCGGGCAATGCAGAAATATTCTATTGACGGCAACGAGCCGGAAATATCAGGCACTGAGCGCCTATTCTGGAAGCGTTGTAAAAATACCGTTGATCGTTACAAGGCCAGCTACGAAAGCCGATACGCCGCAAACGCTGAAAATGGCTCAAAGGGCGGCAGACCGCGAAAGCAGACGGTTTTTTTGGAAACCGAGGAAAACCCAAAAAACCAGGCGGGTTTTCGGGAAACCCAAAAAAGCCAACCCGAAACCGAACCCAAACCCAAACCCGAACCCTATAGTCCCCCCATACCCCCCCAGGGGGAGAGCGCGCCCGCCAAGCAAGCCAAAAATCCTCACGGCGAGTTTGGCTGGGTAAAGCTCACCGACGACGAATTCAACCGCCTGTTAAACGATTTCGGAGAGGCCGAGGTCGAGCGGTGCATCGCCTATGTCGATGAGTCAGCGCAATCTACCGGGAACAAGAACAAGTGGCGGGACTGGAATCTGGTAGTCCGAAAATGCCATAGGGACGGCTGGGGGCTTTCTAAGTTTGCAAATACCCGCAGCGGCTATACCAGCGGCGTTGACCGTCTTGCAGAAATGTACAGGGAGGAATTTGGTGGGAATGGATAAACAGGAAGCGTACCAGATTCTAACGCTTTTGCAGGCAAATTATCCCGATTCTTTCCGAGGGATGTCCAAAGAAGCGGCAAACGTGAAAGTCAATCTTTGGGCTGATATGTTCGCCGAAGAGCCGTTTGAGGCCGTCGCCGCCGCTGCAAAGGCGTACATCGCGACTGATACCGGCGGTTTTATGCCAACCATCGGGAAACTGAAAGATATGCTTCATCGGATGCAGTCGCCCCAGCAGATGACCCAGATGGAAGCATGGGGGCTGGTTGCAAAGGCCTTGAAAAACAGCATATACGGTGCAGCTGAAGAATTTCAAAAACTTCCTCCGGCGGTTCAGCGGACAGTTGGAAGCCCTACCCAGCTGAAAGAATGGGCATTGATGGACGTAGAAACGGTGCAGTCCGTGGTATCATCGAATTTTCAGCGTTCCTTCCAGGTTTGCCAGAAGCGTGAAAGCGATTTTCAAAAGCTTCCCGGAGCGGTAAAGACCTTTATAGCCGAGCTGGCGGGCGGGATGAAATTTGATGAACTCCCGGATGGGAGCAAATAACGTAACGCAGAAAGGAAATGGGAAATGAGCAACGTTGTAGAACAGCTTACGCCAAACCCAGTAAACCACACGCATGGAGAAAATGGGTGCTGCAAAAACCCCAGAGCATGGGAAATGGACATGTTTGGCATCAACGAATGAATTTTGCGCCGAAAATGACAACCAGAACTACGAGGATGCGGCAAAAGCTTGGAACAGGAGGGCTGACAATGGCTAAAGCGGTTTTAATTAGCATTCGCCCGGAGTGGGTGGAGAAGATTCTGAGCGGGGAAAAGACGCTAGAAGTCAGAAAGACCCGTCCAAATATGGAAACGCCATTCAAGGTGTACATCTACTGCACCAGCGGTAGACCTGACCTGAACATTCCTATTTCGCCGGAACGCCTGATGCAGGACTACTTAGATACAGGTTCCATGCAGTCGCTGAACTGCCCGCTTGGGAATGGCAAGGTTGTCGGGGAGTTCGTGTGTGACAGCATAGTAACGTACAACTACGATTACTGCCCGCACCCGGAAATCGGAATGGATTACGACTGCGGTGATAGTTGGTGGGAGATTGACGACGAGGATTTGAAATCTGCATGTCTGGCAGAGGAAGAATTCCGGTATTATGCGTTCGGAAGGGAGGAAATGTACGGCTGGCACATTTCCAACCTGAAAGCCTATGATACCCCGAAACCGCTGAGCGAATTCAAGGGGCTGCGGAAAACGAAATTTGGATATGAGCCTGATGAAATCAAACGCCCGCCCCAGAGCTGGTGCTATGTGGATGGGCTGAAATGAGTGATTACATTAGCAGGGAGGCTTTTATCGCTGATTGTGAGGGGCGGTATTGCGCCCCTTGCAAAGAGCAAGGGAAAGATGCGAATGGTGCCAGGTGCCGTGCGTGTTGGATTGATGATATGTTGTCGGAGGTGCTGGACGCTCCCGCTGCCGATGTGGAGCCGGTGCGGCATGGGCGGTGGGTGGTAGACTACCCAGATGGTACGATTTACGAGGGCGCAGCGCTCAGGCTAATGTTTGCTTTGATTACCTGCTCAGAGTGCGGCAAAACGTTTGAGCTAATGCGGATGGGAAAGCCTAGATATTGCACCTGCGGAGCTAAAATGGATTTGGAGGAATAAAATGAAAATGTTCCTTAAATGGCTGAAAAAGTGGAGAACAAAGAAAATCTGTAAAGCAAACAGGCACTTCTGTCCAGATTGCATTTACCACGAATACATTTTTGAAGGTGCAGTTTTCCGGGGTATAAGGTGCAGACTGGAGGATGAAAATGGCACGTGATTTTTTGGGAAATGAATTAAGCACTGGAGATGATGTTGTATTTCTGAACTACAACGGAACTTCTGCCAGTTTAGAGCGTGGAAAAATTACAAAAGTATCAGAACATACCGCAGAAATCAGTGGAAAACGTAGAGCGGAATACAAGATTATCAAGGTTAATCCTGCGAAACCCACGATGGACAACACATGGATTACGTGCAGCGAACGGCTGCCGAGGGAATGCGGCAAATATCTGGTGGCGGTGGAATCGGAGGCATTCCGAGGAATGCGCTACATTGATATTTTGATGTATGACGAAATCGGGTGGCGGGACGGCTGCTGCTATGTAAATGGCGTGAGCCACTGGATGCCGCTGCCCGAACTGCCGGAGGAGAACGAATGCGGAGAAAAATAATCTTAATAATCCTGATAGCGCTAACTCTGGCAGTGGCGCTGGGGTACAGCTACGGCTTTTTCCGGCTGGCCGTCATCCGGGCAACGATAAATTTACCGCTGCCGGGGTGGCTTCAAAATATAATCTGGGGGTGGGGATAATGGTTGTGGCAGGTGTGGTGCTAGCGCTGGCTGGAGTGGTGTTCCTGCTGGTCTGCTGCCTCCTGGTGAACGGAGGGGATGACTGATGGGACGGCGGAAGAACGTGTGCAAGGTGTGCGGCTCTGGGCAAAACATCAATGCTCAGCGGCGATGCCCGCTGTGTCAGGCTTCTATGGACGCTGTGGAGGCTGGAATCAGTTATGGAAAGCTCATTTCACAGCGGGAAAGAATCGAGCCGCCTAAGTCAGCTGAGTCGGTCACACGCAAGTTTTCCGAAATGCGGAAATGCAAGTGGTGTGGCGAATGGTTCGAGGCAACCCATCGAGGGCGGCTGTACTGTTCCGAACGGTGCAGGGAAAGCCAGATGAACCGGAACGAAACCTTGCGCCGGAAAGAACTGGGTAAGCGGGGAAAATGGGAGCCGGAGGAACGGACGTGTGTAATCTGCGGGAAAAAATATATCCCTCGCACGGTGCGCCAGCTAACCTGCTGCGTTGTGTGCAGCAATACCCGCCGCAGACAGGTGGACCTGGAGAGTCGCCGCCTCCGCCGGGCGCAAAAAAAGGCATGAAAAAACCGGAGACCGAGAAACCGGTCTCCGACTATATTATTTTTCCAAAAGAGAAAGGAGATTTTTGATGCCGAGTAAAAATGCTTTTTTAGAAAAACAGGCAAAAATTCAGAAAGTTTGCTTTGACGAGGGCTGGGCGTTAGGCGTGCAACAGATGTGCGACTATATCTCGCTTGCCCTGCGAGATACGGAAACCATGGGCAAGGATACATTCAGCGGAGCGAGAATCCTGAAAGTCCTGAAGAAAACCAACGAAATCATGCAGTATTTCCGTCCGGCGTTCCTGCCAACTGATGAAGCCGACTGGTATCAGGAGCAGCTGGACAAGGCTCTGCGGGAGGCGTACAAGGGCAATGGAGAAACGTTCTTTCCGTTCCGGGAGCGGTACGATTGCTTGAAAGAGTACGACTATAAGGCCGGGAAATGGAGGGGATGATTGGAATGGAAGCGTTGGCAACCTGGATTAACTCTCGTGGAACATTTGAGGAAGGGGAAGTCACTGGGACGTTGAAGATGAGAGAAGAGGAGATTGAAGTGTGCCTTCAAAGCGTGGAGTTGTTAAGCGAGCTTGTGGAAGCGGAAAGAGACTGGTATGGAAGATTGCACAGGCAGCCAGGGCAGCCAGGAAAGATGCGCCGGAGGTTCGTGCTCGTTGAACCGTAGGGCGGCTTTATATATAAAACTTATTTATATAATATATATAATATGGGTCTTATATTTTTTGGTGTGTGTGTATAAAGGATATATAAGATTTCATAAAAAAATAAAAGGAGGAAACGACTTTGGCGGAAAGCAATAAACTCAAAAAGAAGCCATACCAAGTTCCTGACCTGGAACCGGGGGACAATACCAAGTACATCAACCATTCCATGACCATCATGAAGTGGGACAAGCCTGATATGGACAGCCTGGAAGCGGTGCAGCAGAGGTGCTTCGACTATTTCAGCCTGTGCGCGGAAAATGACATGAAGCCGACTTTCGCAGGGTTCGCTTTGGCGTTCGGTGTGGACAGGATGACTATGTGGCGGTGGTGTAATAATCACCCGGAAGGGAGGAAGTTAAGCAACTCTACTCGTGACACCATCAAAAAAGCGAGGGATTTTATCAACGCACAGATGGAAGATTTCATGCAAAATGGAAAGATTAACCCCGTTGCCGGAATTTTTTTGATGAAAAACAACATGAACTATACAGACCAGCAGGAAGTGGTTCTGCGGCCCGACAACCCCATGGGTGAACGCAAAGACCCGGAGGAGCTGCGCCGGAAGTATCTGGAAGACGTGTATGGAGCAGAGGCGGACAAAATCATTGATGCGGAGGCGAGCGAGAAATGACAAAAGAACTGACCGAGGCCATTAACGCGGTGTTTGAAATCATCGTGCGTGAAAATCCAAATGCAGTCAGAGCAACCGTTGAGTTTGAAACGCCAGGCGTATGCACCGTTGAAGTGGAATCGAAAGATGGAATCCTGCTTAAACGACTATAGCGACTATGAAAATGCCCCCGGAGGTCTTGCGACTTTCGGGGGATTCTTCTTTTGCGACTTTCAAGCGACTATGGCAGCGACTTTGGCTTGCGACTATCAACTATCGACTATGACCCGCGTTACTTGCCGCTCTGGGGATGCCACGCAGCCGCTGCCGGGAGTTTTGAAAAGCCCGCCACAAATTGACCGGAAACGGAACGCGGAACGCACGTTGAATGCAAGTCATCACCGCTGCTGTAAACGGAGAAAATGCACCAGGTAATATAAACACACGTCCGAAAAATAAACCGCTTAGAACGCCGCTAGAGCCGCCACACAAGTAAGACATAAAAAGCCCGCCACAATGGGCGGGGCGTTCAGGGCAGAGAAAAGCCCCCGGGGGTTTCCCCAGGGGCTACGCCATTTTATTTTAATTTACTGCTTTTTCAAAAGTTCGACCAATACCGCCACCGGAAATAGGAGAATGGCAAGAATTTTCACATGACCACCCCCTATCAAACCCGGAAACTGGGGTGGACGATAAACCAATCGCTGCTATCATTGTCCGGGTCACCGGCGTTTGTGATTTCAGCTGTGATTAAAACGTTTTTCCCGCTGATCCTGATTTCGGCGTACACTTCCAGCGCCTCAGGTTCAGGAGCGTCCAGTTTGCCGATGGACAGGATTGCGTCTTTTTTGGACAAAATTGCATCTTGCAGCGCATCCATTGCGCGGTGCATATCGGCAACGGTAGTCCCTTCCGGTAAACTGCCGGTCAACAGCTGGTTTTCGATTTCGTCCGTGGTACAAAATGCGCCACGGAAATCCTCGAACCGGCTTAAAAACTCCTTATCTGTCATGCTTTTTCCTCCTTTTTGCTTAACAGAAAAGCCTTGATTGACTTTCTCCGCCGCCAAATGGCGTTTTCTGCGCCATCCTCCACTGCTTGATACATTTTACCTGCGACTAGCTCCCCGCGCGCGCTAAAACCGATGTGATACCGCTCAACCAGCTCCCCCACAGGCATTTTCATGAAAAAATCTTCTTTTCTTTTCTTTTCGGCCTCATATTCCTGGCGCTCTCTGCGGCACTTCTCCTCCTCCTCGGCCTCCCACGCTGCCCGTGCTTCCGGTGTGGGGAACGGTAGCGGAATAATGCGATCGTCCCAGCTGGAAAATGTATAACCGACTAATTCATATTCGTTGTAGCCGATTTCCTTGTGGATGGGGTACAGGTCGTGGCCTGCATCCACGTGGAAGCATTCCCCGTTCCAATAACTCATGCCGTGGCGGCTGAACCATTCCCCCAGGGCGTTAATGTCTTCCTGCGTGGCATTGAAGGCCAATGCCTTCTCTTTTAATTCGCTGTAATCGTACAAATCAGAGTTATAAAAATCGTTGTAAGTGCCCATTTCCATTTCCCTTTCTGCCCTCGTGACCTCCGGGGCGGGTGTAATTAAAAACAATCTAATTTGTTTTTTATTCGTCAGCCCATCCCCACCGGTCAAACCAGTTGGTTGGACAGATTAGTTTGTAAGCAACCGGGAGGCCGACATCATACCCCCAGTAATTCGCCTCCATGGCGCAGGGGAGAATATCTTGGTTTGCCAGAGCGTCCAACTCCTCGATGCATTCCGGGGTCTCAAGGTACAGCGCCCACGCCTCCCCGGTGACTGGCGCTCGCAAGATACGCATTCCGTATTTTTTGGCAAGTGCCTTTGCTTCTGCTCTTTTCATTTTTTATCCTCCTGTTTTGGCGGGTGGAGATTGCCACCCGCATTAAATAATATTAACATCTATTCAAGCTAAAATCAAGCGCGGGGGGCTGCTTTAATCCCGTCAAGCCGGTTGGAAAGGTCTAGCAGGTATTCCGCCGCATCACGGTATGCGCTGGAAAGCGCGGCGGGGCTAACATCATAAATACAGGCGATCGGGCATTTTTCGCCTGCACGGCGGACAGTGGTTGTCATTTCTGAGGGGTCTACGATAACTGTTATAGTTGTTCGCACGGTTCAGCGCCCCCCTTGTTTGCCGCAATTCGTGAATCAAATCTTGCAATTCCTGCAATTTCAGCTCTTGCGGTTTTGTTAGGTTTTTGCTGTGCCGCCTGAAAAAATCGAAAATGCAGTCAATTTCCCGGATAATGTCACTATATTTCATGGATTATGCCCCCTTTATAATACGGGAATACAAGCGGGCTACACGGTTGCAAGCCTGGGCCAAGGCTCTGGCCTGGGTGTCGAGCCATTCTTCCCGGCTGTTGGGTCTGCGCTCCCCGTGGCGGTTCTTTTTGAGTTCAGACGGGCAGCAAAGACGTTCCGCAATGTCACCGTCATAGATCAGGGCGGAACCGCCCCAGCTGTATTGTTCCCAGTCCTGCGCCCCGTTCAGCATCCATTCCCGGCACTCTTTCTCCGATTCAGGGTTGCGCCCCTCATAAGCCGCCCGCTCGCGGAGTTCTTCCGCCAGCTCCAGGGCGTAGGCGTTTACGCCCCTATCCCATGCGCTGCGGTCTTTCCGGGCTTCCAGATCGGCGGTGATTTTATCATAGATATACATTTTTATTTTCCCCCTTGTTTTTTGTGTGGGGGCGTGCTATGATAGCAGCGCCTCCCTTGTGTGGTGCGCTCCCGCTTTGCTTCCTACGGCTTCGGGGGCGCTTTTTATTTACGGTGATATTGTATCATGATTCACCGTAAATGTCAATAGGCAATTCAAGATTTACCGTAATTTTTACCGTATTTTTCAGCCAGGGGGTTTTCCAGGGTTTGGGCTGTCCGGCACTGTCCAGCGGTTCCGGCTGCTGCTAGATAGCACCGGGGGCGGGGGATATGGCCGGGCAGGTCGCCGGGGGGTTAGCCCCTCAACCACCGAAAACAGGAAAAAGACCCCTCCTCTCTCAAAAATCCCGCAAAAGCAAAAAAGGAACTACCAATCCTAAAAAATCGCCAAAAATAAAAAAGAGAATTTATGCAGTCATACAAAAAGAGTTTACGGTATTGACTTCATGCCGTAATTATGGTAATATGTTATCGTAACAAAAGGAGGTAAGCGGATATGAAGAATGTCATTGCTTATGTGAGAGTTAGCACCGATGCTCAGGCTATGGGCGATAAGTTTGGCATTGAAGCACAGAAGGAACTTATCACAAACTACTGCGAAAGCCATGATATGATGGTATCTGAGTGGTTCGTGGATAAGGGCGAAAGCGGCGTAAAAGAAAATCGGCCTCAGTTGGATGCCATCCTTTACGGAGAAATGAAGAATCCACCTATCGAGGCTGTAGTTGTTGCCAAGTCTGACCGCATGGCAAGAGACATCAAACTGTACTACTACTTTATGATGCTGCTTGAAAAGCGTGGAATGAAGCTAATCAGTGCAACGGAAGAAGTGGTCAATGATGATACAGGGCTTGGTAATGTATACAAAGCTCTCATGCTGTTTGTGGCAGAGCAGGAGAGGAACAATATCACAAAGAGAACAAGCGGCGGTCGTGCTGTTAAGTCAGCTAGTGGCGGATATAGTGGCGGCAGAACGCCTTTCGGATATAGAGCGGAAAACCGCCAGATGGTCATTGCGCCGGAGGAAGCGGAAACCGTTCGTGAAATATTCCGCATGAAAGACGAAGAAGGTATGACATATCAAGCTGTTACAGATGCGCTTAATAGCTCTGGAAAGCTGAATAGAAGTGGCAAGCCATTTATCATCAGCACTGTACAGACAATATACGAAAACAAGAATGTATACCTTGGACTATACCGATATGGAAAGCGTTCTAACAAGGATGCTGAATGGGTCAAGGGACAACACGAACCTATTTTGAAAGAAGAATAGCCATGCAAATCAATAAGGAGGAGAGTAAACAATGAAATATCTTAACGAAGCAGGAAGACGTGCGTTTTCCTTGATTTTGGCAGTGATGACCGTTACAGCTCTGCTGGTTCCGTGTTCAATGGCGGAAGGGATAACCTTCCGGGGCATCCCGTGGGGCAGTAGCCAGACAGAGGTTGAAAAGGCGATGGATGCAGAAGGCATTGACCTCTGGGTATATGAAGACTACAATATGAGAAGATGGGACGGAATAGAACAACGGTTCGACTGGGAACATTCCAAGGATATACCATGTGGGTGGTATAGTACTGCATTTGGCTGCAACCTGACGGTGGCTGGATACAATGTGAATTATGTTGAGACATACTGCGTATGCGGAACACCTGAAAATGGTAAAATTTCGCAAAACAAAGATGATTCCATTTTTTACATTGGGGCATATACTTTTGACGTGATTGACCATAGAGCGGTCTATGAAGATTTGAAGGAGAAGTTGTGCTCCATCTATGGAGAGTGTGAAGAAAAAACAAAGAACGGGAGTGGATTCCATTTCGGTGCAAAAGGTTCCGGTGAGTATCATTACACAGAGAGGACGGCAACGTGGAATGGGGATGACGAAACATCAGTAAAGCTATACTGCTATACATCTGATTATGATGATGACAACGATATTCGCGTTGCGATATACTATGGAAAAACAGATATGGATGGGTATATCGATTCCCTGCAAGCGAAAATGAAAGCAGACGCTTTGCAGGCGGAGCGGGACAGCAGAAGCGCAAGCAAAGATGGGCTGTGAGCGAAAAGGAGAAGCCGCAGGAGGTGGTCATAATTGAAGCGAGTTTGTAAATACTGCGGCAAGACCTACGAAGGAGACCCCGGTTCTTCCGCTTGCCCGGAATGCGTGGCAAAGAACAATCGCACAACAATCCGGCAGAGAGTATGTTCTGTGTGTGGAGCAACGTTTATGGCTGGCCCAAGCTCGAAGTTTTGCCCCGATTGCCTTGCCGACCGGAAGCGTGAACAGGCAGCAAGGAGAAGGAGAACCGGGACAGCCAGACCTCTTGGCAGCACAGACAAGTGCCTCGCCTGTGGGCAAGAGTACATTGTAACCGGTGGCAGACAGAAGTATTGTCCGGGCTGTTCCGAGCAAGCAATTCGTGAAAATGACAGAAAGAAAACGAGAGAGTGGAACGCAGCGAACACCACACCGGAGGGGCGGCGGCTTATGCGGCAAGCGGCAAGTGCCGAGATTCCGTGTGCCGTGTGCGGAAAGATGTTTGTTCCGTCATACACCTCTGTTACTTGCAGCTCAGAGTGCAGAAAGATATACCAAAAGCGTTCCTGTTCCAAATATGAATCAGAAAACAGGGAATGCCGTAATGAGTACAAGAAAAACCGTATCAGAAGAAAAGAAGCGGCTATGACCCCAGAGGAATACAAGGAATATCGGGGGAAAATAAACGCAAGGGCGAAAGAAAATCGCAAGAAAAGGGAGGCAAAATGGTGAAAATTCAGCTATATGTCACACCCGCATTGGACGGCGCAAACGCAATTATCCGGTACAAGGACGGAGTTTACGACAGAATCCCGACAGGGGCAAAGGATTGCCAGAACGTGAAGGGGTTCCCCGTTGACCAGAACTGGGCGAGAACAATCAATAAGGAGCCGCTTCTAGCCGAAGCGAACCGAAAATTGTATGGTATCAGCGAAGATGCTGAAATTTACAAGGAGGAACAGAAATGACAAAAGAGAATATTATTGCTTCCGCACGGATTTTTGCCAAGCTTCAAACCGTTTTGGGGAAGGACAACGTAACAGACGTTATCAACGCCGCTCGCAATCCGGTAAAGATGATGGTGCTTTACAATAAGGAAGCGTTTGCAAGGCACGTTTTGAACGAGGAAACACAGCGGTATCTTTGCGAAGAATACGAAAAGTTTACGCTGGAAGAATTTGATGCGGGGCTTGGAGAAAGCCTGAGCCTACCTGACCAGGGAGTGTGGCAGCTTGCCTATAACAAGGCGAAGCAGGAATTCCGGAAATAAATAGGCCTCCCGCAAGGGCGGGAGGAAAGCCGAAGGGCTGCTTGTGCTGAGATACGCACGGGCAGCCTTTATTTTTATCAATTTCGTGGACTTGCGAAATTGATTTACAAGCAATGGAGGATTTTATGAACACAACAGCAAGAAAGATTTCAGTCCTTGGCACGGATTATACGATTCGATTCGTGGAATACGGGCAGGACGAGTATATGGACCGTATGAATTACGGCGGCCTATGTGACGGGGATTCCCACGAAATCTTCATCCTTCTGCTCAAAACTTGCGAAAAATGGGAGAAAGACCCGGATGAAAAAATTGAGGCAAGACAGCGGGAGATCATACGGCATGAACTGGTCCACGCATTTTTGAACGAAAGTGGGCTACGGTACAACAGCCTCTCCACAGATGGTGCATGGGCAAAGAACGAGGAAATGGTGGACTGGTTTGCAATCCAGTTTCCGAAGATGCTGAAAGCATTTGAACAAGCGGACGCTCTGTGAGGTGAGAGTATGGATTATGAGAAATTGTCAACCTCCATTCTGGGGGCTATCGAGAACAGACCGGGTGATATCGGAACATATGAAGACCTGTTTTCCCTGTGTCAGGCATGGGCTGAGACGGATTTCACGGCGGCGCATCGGGCGAATAAACAATTGAAGGATATGTGCGACCGAATGATGGATAAAGTTCCCATGTCTCAGGTGGAGGGCTTCTACAGCCTTTGGCGGCGGGGGCTATTGTTTGAGGCTCCATATGACTTTGACAGCTATCTGACCTATATTGAATTGGACAGGAAGCTAGAAAAACGGTTTTATCAGCCGAGAAAGCACTACTTAAAACGATATGTGGACGCATACCAGAAGATTTTGGACGGGGAATTGGACTTTTTATCGATTTCCATGCCTAAGCGCGCTGGGAAATCCCAGTTGGGAATCAATTTTACAAATATGCTTTCCGGGAAATTCCCTGAAAAGGCGACACTTATGGAAGGAACCGGTGACGATTTGGTCAATTCTTTCTACAAGGGCTGTCTGGAATATCTTCAAACACCGAGCGAATACCTGTTCTACGACGTTTTTCCGGAAAGCAAGCTGGTTCAGACGAATGCAGATACGAAGACGTTGAATCTCATGAACAAATCCAGATTTCCGACAATCATGTGTCGCTCCATTGACGCACGACAGGTCGGCTTATCCGAAGCTACAAACCTGTTATACCTTGATGACTGTGTCGAAGGGCGGGAAGAGGCAAAGAACCGGCAGCGTCTTGACGAGAAGTGGGAGGTAATTTCTGGCGACATTATCGGCCGTGCCATCGAAGGAACGCCCATTGTTATCTGCGGTACACGGTATTCCCTGTATGACCCAATTGGACGGTTACAAGAGGAAATGAAGAAACAGAACAAACGCTGTGAGATCATTGAAACCCCTGCCCTTGACCTTGTCACGGACGAAAGCAATTTTGAGTATATCCGAGACGGAAAAAAAGTGTTCACAACACAGTATTTCCGAGATCAGCGGGATATGCTGTCAGCGGAACAATTTGAATCCGAGTTTCAGCAGCAGCCATTTGAAGCAAAGGGGCTTCTTTTCCCAGAAGGCAATTTGAACCGGTTTTTTGAACTCCCCGTTGGCAAGGAGCCGGATACCATCATTGCCGCCTGTGATACAGCAGACAAGGGAGCAGACTACTGCGCCATGCCGATTGCGGCGGTCTATGGGCAGGAAGTGTACATTATCGACGTTGTTTTTGATGATTCTACCCCAGAAGTCACAAAACCAGAAGTCGCAAAGGCTTTGATTAACAACAAGGTCGTATCTGCCATGTTTGAAAGCAACAATGCTGGCAGTTACTTTGCAAGGGACGTGCAGGATATTCTCAAAAGCAGAGAATATATGTGTAGCATTCGGACAAAACGAACGATCAGTAACAAACAGACCCGAATTGAGTTCGCGTCAGACAATATCCTGAAACATTTCTATTTCAAGCATCCGTCCACATATGCAAGGAACAGCCAGTATGCAGAGTTCATGCGACAGGTCACAACATATACCCGTTCCGGGAAAGTGGCTCATGATGACGGGGCAGATTCGCTCAGCCTACTTGAAAACGAACTCCGGGGCTTGGTTGGAACGAAAGTTGAAGTGTTTGCGAGACCGTTCTAAAATAATGCTTGACTTTTGCCATTGCATAATATATAATAATGCCATGGCAAAAGAGAGGTGATGATATGTCGCCACGAACCGGAAGGCCAGTCAAAGGTAATAGCAAGCGAGATAAAAGTTTACAGCTTAGAATGAGCAAAGAGGAACTTGAAATTCTTGATTTTTGTGCAGAAAAACTTGAAATTTCAAGAACAGATGTGGTAAACAAAGGTATTTTGCTTGTAAAGAAAGAACTGGACAAAAAAGAATAACCGCAACCTGCCGCCGTAGGAAGTGAACAGGTTACGGTTATCAAAACACCAGCCCGAAGGATGGTAAATCCATTCTATCATTCCTCTGGGCTGAAATCAAGGAGGAAAATTTATGAATAACGAAATCAAGGTATTCAGCAACAAGGAATTTGGTTCTATTCGCAGAGTTGAAGTCGATGGCGAATTTTGGCTTGCCGGCAAGGATGTGGCGGCGGTGCTGGGGTACAGCAATCCCCGGAAAGCCCTCGCTGACCATGTTGATGAAGAAGACAAGGGAGTAACGAAATGTGACACCCTTGGTGGAACGCAGGATATGACCGTCATCAACGAAAGTGGCCTTTATTCCCTTGTGCTTTCCAGCAAGCTCCCCTCTGCCAAGAAGTTCCGCCGGTGGGTCACTTCCGAAGTGCTGCCTTCCATCCGCAAGCACGGAGCCTACATGACCCCGGAAACGCTGGAAGCGGCGATTCTGAACCCGGATTACCTGCTGAAAGTGGCAACCGCTCTGAAAGAGGAAACGGACAAGCGGAAAGCCCTGGAATCCAAAGTCCAGGCCGATGCACCCAAAGTTCTGTTCGCTGACAGCGTGGCCGCTTCCAGTAGCACGGTTCTTGTGGGTGAGTTGGCAAAGATCATGCGGCAGAATGGTGTGGACATGGGCGAAAGACGGCTGTTCCGGTGGATGCGGGACAATGGGTACTTAATCAAGCGCAACGGCACGGATTACAACATGCCTACGCAGGCCAGCATGGAGCAGGGGCTCTTCCGTATCAAGGAAACGGTCATCAATCACAGTGACGGACATACCTCTGTGAGCAAGACACCGAAAGTTACCGGCAAAGGACAGACGTTCTTCCTGAATAAGTTTCTGGGGGAGGGCAAGACCGTATGATGGACATGAAGACACTTGCAAACCTCCGAATAGACGCAAACATAGCCCTCGCCACAATCGGGATGGTGTCAGACCTCTTTGAAACGGAGGCTGACCCCGTCACCGGGCGGCTGACCATGGGGGCAGAACGGTTTGATATGTACGGTCAAGTGCTGGCTTCCATTTACGGGCAGGTCAAACAGATTGCGGACACGCTAAGCAATGAATAACAAGTAAATATTTGAGGTTAGCGCATTTGGGTGTAGGGAACTTCACCCGATGCGCTTTGTGTTTTTTGTAGCGAATGGTTACATGAACAAAAATTAACTAGACAACCATTGGGGAGTTGTGATAACATGGTACGAGAGAACTTATAAGAGACGGGGGGTGCGGAACACGGCAAGCAGACGATTGTTCGGGCGCAGAGTGATTTATACCGAAGTGAAAGAAATCAACCGGGGGAACGTGATTGATGTGCTTCAAAAGGCACTGTTCACGCACCTGCAAAACCAGTCCGAGATTGACTACCTCTACCGCTACTACCGTGGCGATCAGCCGATTTTGTACCGGAAAAAGGAAGTGCGCCCGGAAATCAACAATATGGTTGTTGAAAACCGGGCAAACGAGATTGTTTCTTTCAAGACCGGGTATCTGGTTGGTGAGCCTGTGCAGTATGTCAGCCGGGGCGGCGAAAAGAGTATTGCCGATGAAGTCCTGCGGCTGAATGACTATATGCTTTCCGAGGATAAAGCCTCCAAGGACGAGGAATTGGTGGACTGGATGCACATCTGCGGAACGTCCTACCGTATGGCCATGCCGGACAGTATGGCAGACGTAGAGGAAGACGAAGCTCCCTTTGAAATCTTCACTCTTGACCCCCGGTACGCCTTTGTAGTGTACAGTGTGAGCCTTGGCCATAAACCCATGATGGGTGTACGGTATGTCAAGAAAGAAGACGGTACGCTGGTCTTCTCCTGCTGGACGGAAAACCAGTATTTTGAAGTGTTCAATACATGGAGCGTGGTTCACCAGGAAGACCAAATCCTGGGCATTCCCATTATCGAATACCCGGCGAACAACGCACGCCTGGGGGCCTTTGAAATCGTCATTCCCCTGCTGGATGCCATCAACATGACAGAGAGCAACCGTGTGGACGGCGTGGAGCAGTTCATTCAGGCGCTGATTCTGTTCCACAATGTGGATATTGATGAAGAGAAATTCCTGGCATTGAAGGAACTGGGCGGCCTCAAGTTCAAGGACATTGACGCTACCATGAAAGCGGAAATCACCTACCTGAACAGTGAGCTTAACCAGGCGCAGACACAGACCCTTGTGGACAGTATGTACGAGACGGTTCTCACCATCTGTGGAATGCCGAACCGGAACGGCGGCACATCCACCAGCGACACCGGGACTGCTGTTATCATGCGGGACGGCTGGTCTGCTGCTGAATCCAGGGCCAAGGGCATGGAGCCGATATTCAAGAAGTCCGAAAAGGAGTTTTTGAAGCTGGTTCTCCGCATTTGCCGGGACATGGGTGACCTAAGTTTGAAGCTTTCTGCCCTTGAAATCCGGTTTACCCGTAGAAATTATGAGAATATCGCTCAAAAGTCTACGGTGCTGACCCAGATGCTTGCCTGTGATAAAATCGCCCCTGAATTGGCGTTTACACATTGCGGGTTATTTTCCGATCCGCAATTGGCTTATCGCATGAGCATGGACTACATGAAAGAGCAGGAAGAAAAAGCGGCGAGGGCCGCATTGCAGAACGGAGGAAATGCCAATGGAAACGGAAGCGGAAGCCAGACCGGCAATCCGGATGACAGCCAGGGAGATCAAGGCGATTGAGGAAGTTCTTCACCGTCGCAATCAGGCTGAAATCAAGGTGGAACAAGGGAAGATTTCCGTCATCGAGATCAAGCGCAAGAAAGTAAACTGAATATTTTAAGGCTCCCAAATCGTGGGAGATTACAGCCGAAGGGCTTTCGATACCTGAAATTGGTGTCGGAAGCCCTTCTTTTGTTTTACATGCCTCCATAGCTCAACTGGTAGAGCAACTGATTTGTAATCAGTAGGTTGCGGGTTCGATTCCTGCTGGCGGCCCCAGCCTGGGAAGATTGCATAAGAGAACTGGGTGTTGCGACGTGGCTAAACACCAAATAGTGCAGGGGAGCAATCACGCTACAGAGTGGTTATCTGTAGCAATACGGAAACTTGCCGTAATCGGTATCGGAGCGGTTTGCTAAACCGTCCAGGCGAAAGCCTGTGTGGGTTCGAGTCCCACAGTTTCCTCCATAACGGCAGAGAAGCCGAAAAACGCAAATCGTGCTGGGAGATCAGCCTTGTTAAGCGCAGAAAGGAAGTAAACACCATGGCAAAAATTGACGTAAAGACAATCGCAGGATTCGACACCATGACCCCGGAGGAGAAAATCGCCGCCTTGCAGAGCTTTGACTTCCCTGACCCGGATTATTCCGGCTATGTGAAGAAAGACCTGTACGACAAGGCCGCTTCTGATGTGGCCGCCTGGAAGAAGAAGCACCACGAACTTCTGACCGAGGATGAGCGGAAGAAGCAGGAGGAAGCAGAGAAGTGGGCAAACATGGAACAGGAATTGGCCGGTCTAAAAAGGGAAAAGACGGTTTCCGAGTACAAGGCCAAGCTGGTTTCCCAGGGTTATGACGAAGAATTGGCAACCGCAACCGCTGCGGCAATGGAATCCGGCGATATGGAAACGGTTTTTGCCAACAACCAGAAGTTCCTTGACGGCTATGCCAAGAGAGTAATTGCTGACAAGCTGAAAAGGACACCCAGGGGCGTAGATGGTGGCACCGGCAGTCCCATGACCAAGGATGCTTTCAGAAAGATGTCCCCTGCGGATAGGTACGATTTCTCCCAGAAACACCCGGAGGAGTACAAAGCACTTTATGAAACAGGAGGTAATGAATAATAATGGCGCACAAAATCTACGATAACTTCTATCTCTCCAACGAGGTAGAAGACCAGTTCAATTCCCATCTGGACTTGCAGCGGTTCTGCACGGTTGACAACAGTCTTGTCGGCACCGCTGGCATGATTCGGAAAATCAACGTTTACAAGGCTACCAACGGAACAGAAAAGCTGAACATGGGCCAGGGCAACAGCAAATCCATTGAGGTCTCCTACGGCGAACGGGAGTACAGAATCGAGCTTGCTCAGAACCGATTCGAGTACTTTGACGAGCAGGAAATGACCGACCCTATGCTTGTCCCTGTCGGCACTCGGCACATGGGTACGGATATGTTCAACACCGTCAACGGCGATATTTACGGCGAGTTCGTAAAAGCCCCCATGGTCGTTGCATCCCCCAAAATCGGCTTTGATGCGTTTGCAGATGCCGTGGCGAGTCTGAATGTCGAGAGTACCGACAACGAGCCTGAAAAGCTGTCTGCTATGGCTTTCGCCTTCGTGAATCCCCTGGACACCGCCGAGCTGCGGAAGACATTGGGCGAACAGCTGAAATATGTGGAGGCTTTCGCCCGGACTGGCTACATCGGAACTGTGGCAGGTGTCAGCATTTTCACAAAAAAGGATGCCAAGCGTGGAACCGTTGTAGTCGCAACCAGCCAGGCCGTTACCATTTTCAACAAGCGCGGAACTGAGATCGAGCAGAAGCGTGAACCCAACATTCGGAAGAACGAAATCTACTCCCGGAAGTACTACGTTGTTGCACTGACTGACGAGACCAAGGCTGTCCGCATTATGAAAGGAACGGCTAAGGCCACCGAGGATACCACCAAGCAGGACGGAAAGACCTACTACCAGCAGACTGACAGCGGCTTCATTGTAGGCACTCCGAAGTCCAATCCCAAGACCGAAGGATTCTACGAAATCGCCTGACGGCTAAAAGGAGGCTAGGGAACCGTGGATGAACTGGAAAAAATCGCAATGGCAAAAGTGCTGTCCGGCGAAACCGATGAACTCACGGTTTCCGCCTACCTGAAAATCGCCGGGAGCAAAATCTGCCGGAAAGCATTCCCATTTGACCCGTCCATTTTGGATGTTCCGAAGCAATACGAGTATTTGCAGGTGGAAATCGCTGTTTACCTGCTGAACAAGCGTGGCGCGGAAGGTGAAACTGCCCACAGTGAAAACGGAATTTCCAGAACCTACGAAGACGGGGACATTCCCCCCACGCTTTTGCGGCAAATTGTCCCGGTTTGTGGTGTTTTGTGAGGTGGAAACATGAAAGTAATGGAACGGAACAAGCAAACATTCTGGTTCTGCCTGTATGACCACAAAGAGCCGATTATTGACGAGGATGGCAATGAGACAAGCGAAGAACAAACCTTTTACAAGCCCGCCCAAAGCCTTAGAGCCAATATTTCAGCCGCAAGCGGTTCTTCCCAGGTGGAACAGTTTGGCAACCTCGCCGGGTATGACAAGGTGATCGTCACGGATGACACCTCCTGCCCCATTGGGGAGGAAACGGTGCTTTTCCTCGACAAAGAGCCGGAGTATGGCGAGGATGGCAAGCCGCTGTATGACTACAAGGTAAAACGGGTTGCAAGGTCTTTGAACGCCGTTTCCATTGCCGTGACGAAGGTGAGCGTGTCATGAGAAAGAAAATCACAGTTCCGCTTTCCACCGCTGGTATTCAAAAGCTACAAAATGAGCTGGAAGAATACCGGAAATGGCAGCTGGAATGCGGGAGAAGGCTTGCAAAGCGGCTGGCTGAGTTTGGTGTACAGGTTGCGAAAATTGGATTTTCTAACGGCTCTCATCTGGGAGAACGGGACGAACACGTTACCTGCGAAGAAACGGAAACCGGATTCAAGGTAAAGGCAGAGGGGAAAACCGTGTTATTCGTTGAATTTGGAACGGGCATCACCTACGGATTCGGTCATCCAGAAGCCCAGGAGTTCGGCATGGGACCTGGCACTTACCCGGGCGGTAAAGGCCACTGGAACGACCCCAACGGCTGGTATCTCCCCAAGAGTGCCGGGGGCGGGCATACCTACGGCAACCCTCCTGCAATGCCCATGTATGAAGCGAGAAAACGGATAATGCAGGAGCTTCCGAGAATCGTAAAGGAGGTATTCACCAGATGATCGACATTGAGCGAAAGGTCTATACCCCCATTGCCGATGCACTCAGAAAACGGTTTCCGGGTATTTCTGTCAGCGGCGAATATGTGAACTCCCCGGCAAAATTCCCCTATGTATCCATCATAGAGCAAGACAATTACACAACGCAGTCACATCTTGACAGCAGCAACACGGAACGGTACGCAACGGTGATGTACGAAGTAAATGTGTACTCCGACAAAGCCGGGAAAAAGAAAACTGTGTGCCGTGAAATCATGGGCGTAATTGACGAAATGCTCTACGGAAAGAACTTTACACGCATTTCTATGTCCCCTGTTCCGAACATGGAAAACGGAACGATTTACAGGCTGACCGCCCGCTATGAGGCGGTGACAGACGGAAAAAACAGCTACCGAAAATAACAAAACAAAAACGAAAGGAATGATGACTTATCGCGATTTCTACCTATAAGGTCTTCCTCATGAAAAAGGGAAGCACCGGAAACACCTACGAAAAGCTCATTGACATCAAGGAGTTTCCCGACCTGGGCGGCGATCCTGAGATGCTTGAGACAACCACCCTGTCCGACAAGATGCAGACCTACATCTCCGGTATCCAGTCTATGGATGCCCTCTCCTTCACAGCGAACTATACCTTGGAGGACTACAAGAAGCTGGTGGCTCTCAACGGAAAGACCGATCACTACGCTGTGTGGTTCGGCGGTACTGGCGAAGCCGAAAACCTGACCCCCACCGGCACTGACGGCAAGTTCAAGTTCGATGGGCAGCTCACCTGTTATCCCACCGGCGGCGGCGTTAATGAAGTCGTTGGCCTGGCAATTTCTATTGCACCGTCCACGCCTATTACGCTGGACAGCGAAGGATAAGCAAGAAACATCACATTTTTTAGGAGGAATTAGCGATGGCTAAGAAGATTTCTATTCCCTACAACGGCAAGAAGTACGTTCTGGAATTCACCCGGTCTACGGTTTCTGCCATGGAAAAGTCCGGTTTTTCCATCAACGAGCTTGGCAGCAAGCCCGCTACCATGATTCCCATGCTGTTCTCTGGTGCGTTTGCCGCCAACCATCCCAATACCAAGGTGGCTACCATCAACAAGATTTACGATGGCATGGGCAACAAGCAGGGCTTGGTCAAAGCCCTTGCCGAAATGTTCTCTGAAGCCGTGTATACCCTGCTCTCTGACGAGGATGAGGAAAACGAGGGAAACCCCGGCTGGGAAGCAGTAGAGTAAGCGAACTTCTTTCCAATGACGAAGGGGGTGGGGAAACCCCGCCCCCTTCTTTTGCTTACACGGAAATATTCAACGAAGCCTTCCCATACTACCTTGCAATCGGCATGACCTATGACCAGTTCTGGAATCAGGATGTTGAGCTGGCGAAATTCTACCGGCAGGCAGACAAAATCAAACAAGAACGGCGCAATTATGACCTTTGGCTGCAAGGCGCGTATACGTATGAAGCGCTTCTGGATGCGGCCCCGGTGCTGCGGTTCAGTTTCAGCAAAAAGCCAATCAAGCCGGTGCCTTACCGTGACCTGCCCTTTGAACTGGGAGCTGAGAAGCGGGAGCAAAAGGCAACGGAAACGCGAAAGGCAACCAAGGAAGAAAGACAAGACCAGAAAGCAAAAACGATGATGGAGATGTTCATGCTTTCTTTCAATAAACGATTCGAGAAAAAGGACGGTGAGGGGAATGGCTGACAATGTGGAAATGCAGGGGATTGAGTTTGAGATTGTAAACGATAGTGCCGCTGCGTCCGCTGGCGTTGAAGCTCTGTCAAAGAAATTGGCGGAGCTGAAAACGGCAATCAGCGGTTCTACAACCGCCCTTTCAAAGGTTGCGGCTGGAATTACCGGTATTAAGAATGCGGTGAGTGGCGTAAAGACCAGCAATTTTGAAAGCCAAATGACCCGGATCAGCGCATCCCTGGCAAAGCTGAAAGCCCAGACGGACAATTTGAAGATTTCATCTTCCATTGGAAATCAGCTGACGGAGATTGGGAACGCGGTCAAAAATCTGCCGGACAACCCGGCGAACGATAAGCTAACACAGCTGGCAAGCAGCCTAAAGCCCCTCGGTGAGCTTGGAAAAGCGCAGATGACCTCGTTTATCAACCAGCTCAAAAAGCTGCCAGAGGTCACCCGGGAGCTTGAGACAGTGAATTTTGACAGATTCACCAAGCAAATGCAGGATCTTGCAACCACTATGAAGCCGCTGGCGGACGAAATGAGCCGGGTATCCGCCGGGTTTTTGGCATTCCCGAGCCGGATTCAGAGATTGATTGCAAGCACAGAACAGTACGGCGGAAGTATCCAGCGGGCAACCGGACAGACAAATTTGCTTTGGAAATCACTGAAAGGCGCTGTGGCTTTTACCCTTTACCGAAAAGCGTATACAGGGCTCGCGAGTATGCTGAATACTGCATCGAAATATACGGAAACAATCAACCTTTTTACAGCATCAATGGGAGAATACGCAAAAGAAGCGTATGATTTTGCAAAGAAAGCATCGGATGTTATGGGCATTGATATTTCCGATTGGATGCAGAATCAGGGTGTTTTCAACACGATCATCACAGGCTTCGGCGTTTCAGGTGAAAAGGCTGCGTTTATGTCCAAAAACCTGACGCAGCTAGGGTATGACCTGGCATCCTTTTACAACATCGATGTCGCATCTGCCATGCAGAAAGTGCAGGCCGGTATCTCCGGTGAGCTGGAACCATTGCGGCGATTGGGCTATGACCTGTCTGCCGCCAAGCTTCAGGAAGAAGCAGCAGCCCTGGGAATCAGTAAAAAAATATCCGCAATGGATCAGGCGGAAAAATCCATGCTGCGGTATCACGCTATCATGACCCAGGTGACCGTTGCGCAAGGGGACATGGCAAGAACGCTGGAAGCCCCTGCAAACCAGCTGAGAGTGCTGGGGAGCCAAGTAAATCTTGCGGCGCGCGAAATCGGCAACATATTTATTCCTGCTCTCAACGCAATCCTGCCTTATGCGATTGCGGCAGTGAAAGCAATTCGAGCGCTTGCAGTATCAATCGCAAACCTGTTTGGCATTCAGCTGGCATCTGTGGACTATTCCGGCATCTCCGGCGCAGGGAGCGCCGCGGAGAAACTGGATAAAGACCTAAGCTCTGCCGGTGGCAGCGCTGCGGAGCTGAAAAACCAGCTTGCCGGTTTTGATGAGTTAAACGTTATTCAAAGTGCGTCAGGCGGTGGCGGTGGCATCGGTGGTGTCGGCGGTATTGGTTCTGGCGAGCTTGAAGATATGGAGCTGCCCGGGTACGATTTTATTAAAGATGCTGTTTCCACAAAAGTTGACAAAATCTATAACAAGATAAAGCCGCTAATCGACTGGACGAGCGAACACTTGCAGGAAATCGGTCTGATTGTTGGAACCATCGGAGCAACGATGCTCGCATGGGAAATCAGCACGAACCTTGCAAATGCACTGAACTGGACGAAGGGAACGCTGGATTCCGTACATGGCGTTTTGCTGACGCTGGGTTCGTCAGTCATAACAATTGGGGTGTCCTTCCTTCTGGAAAAAAAGGGGCTTGCCGGGACAGCAACCGAGAACTGGGGCGACCTGATTGCATCGTGGATTTCATCTGCTGCCGGTTCCGCCATAACGGGAGGCGTTGCCACAAAGTTTCTGGGTAAAACCGCCGGTAAGTACGCCGCCGGTGTGACGCTGGCAATTTCTGCGGCGACCAGCATCAAAGCAATTTACGATGACGTAAAAGCGTATGGTTTTGATGGCAAAACTCTGGCAGACAGCATTTGGACAGCAATCAAGGGCGCTGCTGCCGGTGGGCTGATTGCCCTTGCAGCCGGAGCGACCCTTGCCGTTGGCGCAAGCATCGGCGCTGGACTGACACTGGCAGGTATCGGCATTTCCATTGCCCTTGCCAATGTGGAGCTGGACACCCGTGAAACCAGATGGGGCAATCTGGAACTGACCAAGGAGCAAATCACAAAATATGTTCAGGAGCAGCTATTTTCAATCGATGTAACCGCAACCATCGGAGCGATTGACAGCGTGATTTCCGACCTGGACAGCCAGAAAGGAAAGCTGAATGCTGCCATTTCGGAATTTAATAATGGCTTGATTCTGGTTCAGTTCGGTGTTGATAAGCAGGGCAGCTATCAAAAAATGCTGACCGCCCTGACCGGCGGTGCTGCGGATGGCTCTTATTCCGCGGATTCCATTCTTGGGATGCTGGGAAAGACATTGAGCGCCAGCAGCAACGCAATCATGCTTGGGTATGGGATGCTCGGCTACGATGACGAACACCGGCTTGATGTTGCAAACCTAATTAACGCCTCCAACGCCTCCGCTCAGGCGGCGGCAGAAAACGCCGGTAAGGAGCTGGCAGTTCTTCTGCAAAAGGGCTGGACAGAGGGGCTTGAAGAAAACGAAACGGCAAGAGCGGTTGAGCTATCAGGCTTTATCAGACGTGTAACAAGCGCTGTCGAGGAAGGCAAAATTGCCGGTGAGTTCGCCGGAAAGGTTGCGTTCGCCCTGGAAGACGTTGACCGTGGTTCCTTTACGCAGGTTCTGGAACAGTACAACACTATGAAAGCCGAATTGGAGCAGTCGTACCGTGACTTAGCAATTCGGACGCTGGGAGAAATGCAATCCAGCTATAGCCTTGCGGTTGCCAACGGCGACATGGAATCTGCCAATAAAATTGCCGAGGAAATCAAGGCATATGAGGAAACCATGTACCAGCGGATTGCGGAAATGGTGGAGGCTGCCACAGCGGTTGGAAGACAGAAAATCCTACAGGCGGCGCAAAATGCTTTCTCGAACACGATTACCATTGATGACTTGATCGGCGGTATAAGCATTGAAGAAGCTCTGGAAAACAGTTTTGTAAAATTCACCGATGAAACCCCGCTTGAAGAAATTGTAGATTACATTGACAACTACGTTATGGAGACCTTCCAAGCCGTTCTGCCAAAGGAAGACTACAATCTGCTCAAAGAGGTTGCAGAAGCAACAGGCGCAAGCTACTTGTCGATGCTCCCGGAGGGCGTGCAGTCCGGTTTCCAAACGGCGTGGAGCGCCGTTCTTGGCGACAGGACAACGGAAGTCTTTGAGGCGCTTGGCTACGATTCTGGGAACACCTATGCGTCTGGATTTATTGGAGAGACAACGAATATCGGCGGCAATGTCATTGACGGCCTCCACCAAAATGACTGGGCAGGAGCGGGAGCAGCGGACGGAATGGCGTATGCAAACAGTTTTTCGGCAACGGCTGGCGCAATCCGGTTCCCTGCGCTTACTACTCCTTCGTTTAAACCCGATGCGGTGATGCGAAAAGTCAGGGGCTACGCGACCGGCGGCTACCCAAAAAGCGGAGAGCTATTTTGGGCAAGAGAAGACGGCTCCCCGGAAATGGTTGGCAAAATGGGTGGGAACACCGCCGTTGCCAACAATGAGCAGATTGTCACCGGAATTTCCAGCGGCGTTTCCAAAGGCGTTTCCGATGCCAACCGGGAGCAAAATGCCCTTCTGCGAGAGCAGAACGACCTTCTGCGGCGGCTGCTGCAAAAGCAGTTTACCGCCCAGGTTTCCCCCAGCGCAGAATTTGGGCGAGTTGTAGCAAAATCTTCCAGAATGTACGAAAAAACCTATGGATAAGGGGGTGTTCCATTGATTCAAAGAATTTACAATTATGAAATGGGATTTGAAATCAACGGAACCCCCATTCCTGACCCCAGCAGTTTTTCCGGCGCTGTCAGCGACCTGGACACGCTGGGGGAGCGGGATTCCGGCGGCACGCTTCGTAGAAACAAGATTGCCGAAAAATACCACACAAGACTTGAATGGAAGAATATTCAGTGGGAAATGATGCGGTACATCGGCAGCATGATGGGTGGCAAAGAGCGAGACCGCTTCCTTTTCCGGTACGTTGACCCAATCGGGGGCGAGCAGGAGGTTGTATGCTACTGCGGAGACCGGGAATGGGACGGCGTTCTTTGCACCGACCGGGATGACCGGGAATGGATTGGGACGCTTCGAGTGTCCATCATCGAGATTTAAGGAGGGCAGGGAAAACCATGGTAATTACAAGTGACCGATTCCATGAGGCAATCCGGTCAGATGCCCCACAAACACCGCTGTTTATTTTTGACGGCGGGGTTGTAACCAAAAACGACATCGATTTATCCAGCGGATTCCGCTTCCAGGAAGCCGTTATGGACGGGGACGATTTTGAGCCGGGTGCTTGCTGCTCCTCCACGCTGGATTTTCAGCTGATGAACGAGGACGGTGAGTGGTCTGCGTTTCCGTTCGGTGATTTTACTGCCTACCTGGGGGCACAGACGTTCCACAGGCGGGAGAAACAGCGGAAAGGCTGCGTTGTGCTGGCGGGCGAAAACACCATCCAGGG
>OLGY01000511.1_pt1 | contig 26487 bp, 27 predicted proteins | sample 1605951 | NCBI WGS metagenome assembly OLGY01 (sample SAMN03283280) | human gut metagenome | biome: human-associated habitat; material: feces | host: Homo sapiens | place: Peru | collected 2012
AAATTATTTTATGAAACTTGATACTATGCCTATGACAGCTAGTGGTAAAACGGACAGAAAGAATCTACCAGTGCCTGATTTTACAATATCTGAAAGAGAATATGTTGCACCTGAAACAGAGATGGAAGTCAATCTGTGTAAATTATTGGGTGAAATTTTACATATTGAAAAAGTTGGAGTGAAAGATGATTTCTTTGAATATGGAGGAGATAGTCTGACAGCAATCGAATATGTTGCAAAGGCACATAGTCTGGGCATCGATTTCTTGTTACAGAACGTATTTGATTATCCAACAATTAGAAGTTTATGTGATTTCATACAAGGAGATAAGATACAAAAAGTACAATATAAAGAGTCAGATTTTGTTAAATACAAGAGGATTTTTGATGGAAATGTTGTAGAGGATAATGCTGTATTTAAGAAAAAATCATTGGGAAATATATTACTAACAGGTGCTACAGGATTTCTTGGTGCTCATATACTTAATGAATTGATGCGGAAAGAACATGGAAAGATATATTGTCTTGTTAGAAGTAATAAGACGGATGACAGACGAGGCAGATTAAGTGAGATTCTTAAATATTATTTTGGTGACAGGTATGAAGCTGACATAAATAAGAGAATTATTCCAATTGTAGGTGATATAGAAAAAGAAGGATTATCTGATGCAATACCTATGGATGTGCAGACTGTTATACATACGGCAGCAAGTGTAAAACATTATGGTTCATATAGTTATTTCCATAGGGTAAATGCACAGGGAACAGAGAATGTTGTAGAGTATGCAAAAAAGATTGGTGCAAAACTTATACACATATCAACTTTGAGTGTTAGCGGTAATAGTATGGCAGATGATTTTAGTGTGTATCGTTCTGATGAGGAAAAATTCTTTTATGAAACATCACTTTATATTGGACAACCATTGGATAATGTGTATATTCATAGCAAATTTGAAGCAGAACGAAAAGTGTATGATGCGATGTTAGACGGATTAGATGCCAAAGTAATTAGAGTAGGAAATCTTACAAATCGTGTAAGTGATTACAAATTTCAGCCAAACTATACATCTAACGCTTTTCTTACCAGAGTAAAGGCAATTTTGGAGTTTGGTTTATTTCCTGATTATCTTATGAGCCTGTATGCAGAGTTTTCACCAATTGATAAAACAGCTGAAGGAATTGTTAAGATTGCCCAGTATGCAAATAAGCAATGTGTTTTTCATCTAAATAGTAATAAAGTTATATATTTTGAACGTTTCCTTGAGGTGGTTCATAAACTTGGAATACCTATGAAGGTTGTAAGTGGTGTAGAGTTTAACAGAGCACTTCAGGAGACAATTAAGCAAAGTAATACAGAGTATATATTTGAAGCATTCCAAAATGATATGGATGAGCAGGGAAGACTGGTATATGATAGCAATATTCGCATTGAAAATGATTTCACACTCTGGTTCCTAAAAAATGTTGGATTTGAGTGGAATGAAACGGATATGGAGTATATCAGTGGATACATAGATTATTTCCGGAAAATAGGATATCTGGAGGTGTAGTATGAAGAATAAGCCATATGATTTATACAAATTGCCACCAATTAGAGATTTAAAAGATATGCTTACACAAAAGAAAAAATTGATTCCGGATAAGACAGCATTTACCTTTTCAAAAGGCAGGGATTTTATTTCGAAAACATATGCGAAAGTTTATGAAGATGTTTATTCACTTGGAACATGGCTATATGCACAGAATTATCATGGAAAACATATTGCAATTATCGGAGAAAATTCGTATGAATGGCTGGTAGTTTTCTTTGCAATTGTATGTGGTGGTAATGTGGCAGTCCCTATAGATAAGGAACTGCCTGAAAATGAAATTGCAAGATTGCTTGAAAAGGCTGATGTACAGGTTATATTTTATTCGAAAGCATATCGTGAATTAGTTACAAATGCAGTAAAAATATTAAAAAAAGATATCAGTGTATATTGTATGTCTGATATGCAGAACTATATTGATATAGAAGAAAAGATTGCATCAGGAAAAAATTCATTCGCAGATTATGAAATCGACAGAAAACAGTTATGCTGCATAATGTTTACATCAGGAACTTCAGGAAGTAGTAAGGGAGTTATGCTGAGCCATGAAAATATTGCAGAAGATATCAATAGCAGTTGTAAATTATTTATTCTGGAAGGAAATACAATTGCTGTTTTGCCATTTCATCATGCGTTTGGCTTAGTAGTTGCAGTTTTAATGGTATTTAATTATGGTTATACAGTTCATATCAACAGAAGTCTGAAAACGATTCAGAAAGATTTACAGATTGCAAAACCACAGACAATGTTTCTTGTTCCATTATTTGTAGAAACGTTTCATAAACAAATATGGTTAAATGCAAAAAAAGAAGGTAAAGAGAAATTGTTTCAAAAAATGATTAGAATAAGTGATTTCTTGCTTAAGTTTGGAATTGATGTGAGAAAGAAATTATTTACTTCTGTAAGGAGTGCTTTTGGAGGAATGACAGAATATATCATATGTGGTGGTGCTCCGCTTGGCATACAGTATGTTAAGGAATTTCGCAGTTTTGGAATTGAAATATTGAATGGATATGGAACAACAGAATGTTCACCTTGTGCGGCTGTAAATCGTAATCTTCATCATAAGGATGGGACAGTAGGCATTGCAGTGCCGGATATTGATATAAGAATTAGTAAGTCCGGAGAAGTATTAGTAAAAGGACCAATTGTTATGCAAGGTTACTATAAAGATGAAAGTTCAACCGAAGAAGTTCTTACTGATGGCTGGTACAAAACAGGCGATTTAGGATATCTGGATGACGAGGGTTTTCTTACTCTGACAGGCAGATGTAAGAATTTAATAATATTAAGCAATGGAGAAAATGTGTCACCGGAAGAATTGGAAGCTGATTTTAAGAAATATGAAGAAGTACAGGAGGTACTTGTATATGAACAAAATGGAAGTATAATTTCAGAGATTTATCCGGATGAAGAATATAGAATGGAGAACTATAGCGATGCAATCAAGCAGGAACATTTTGATAAAATCTGTAAGGAAATAAACTATGGTCGACCATTATATAAACAGGTTGGAAAGGTAAAATTACGGGATTCTGAGTTTGACAAGAATACGAGTAAAAAAATATTAAGATACAACAGAAAGGAAAATGTTAGATGATAGAAAAAGTAGTTGATATATTAGCGGATTTCACAACATTAGAAAAGGATATGATAAATGAAAAATCTGAACTTATTACAGATTTAGACTTAAATTCATTGGATATTATCAATGTAATAGTTGCATTTGAAGAGGAATTTGATATAGAGATACCTGATCAGAAAATAAAGGAATTGGTAACAGTAGGTGATATTGTAGAATATCTTGAAAAGAATGTATAAGATATATTTGTTTCAACAGGAAGAATTAGTAACATATAATTTTATAAGCAGGATACTTTACTTATTACCTATTGAAAGAAGAGAAAAGGCATTGAGATATCGTAATGAAATAGATAGAAATAATTGTGTTATTACATATCTTCTGTTGAAAATTGCTTTAAAGGAGTGCTTTGACATTACAGATTTTACTATGAAATATGGTAAAAATGGTAAACCATATCTGGCAGAATATACTGATGTTTTCTTTAGTATCAGCCATTGTGCAAATGGCTGTGTAGTTGCAGTGGCTGATGAATTAATAGGGATTGATATTCAGAATATTGTTGCATTTTCTGACAAAGTGGCAGAAAGAGTATGTTGCCTGGCAGAATTAGATGTATTGAGCAAAAGTACGAATAAAGCAAGAGGTTTTATTCGTATGTGGACAATTAAGGAAAGTTATCTGAAAATGACTGGAGAAGGTATAGTTGGAGATTTAAAGTCAGTTAATACATTGGAAATGGATTGTATAGATATTATTGAGATGGAAAATGTTATTATATCAATAGCTAGAAATCGATAATTTTGTTTTAATTCATATGATTTTTCGCAGACCAATACATCATATGCAAAATCAAAATATTTTATAAGAAAATATGATGGGATTGTAATTAATTTGAATAATTTGCTATATTTGTATATAATATAATCGTCAGCAGGCTGGAACGCTATAGGGAATTTGAATCGGAATATATAAACCAGCCATTAGAATAATATCAGAATAATATTGGAATAAGCTGGTCAGAAACGAGGATTAAAGTAGATGAAAAAGAAGATTGCAGTATTGTTTCCGGGAATCGGATATCATACAGACAAGCCTTTGCTTTATTATAGTAGAAAATTGGCAATGGAGCGTGGATATGAAATTGCCGAGGTAAAGTATGGAGAATTGCCAGCTAATGTGAAAGGAAATGCTAAGAAAATGTTAGAAGCATTTAATAAGGCATTGCAGTATTCAAAAGAGCAATTAGATAAGATTGATTTTAATGGATATGATGAAGTGTTGTTTATATCAAAGAGTGTGGGAACTGCTGTTGCAGCAGCCTATGCGAAAAATAATAAGATAAATGCACGCCAGATATATTACACACCGGTTGCAGAATCATTTGAGGTAATCGGTGAAAATGGAATTGTATTTCATGGGACAGCCGACCCATGGGTAGATACAGAGATAGTCATAAAAGAGTGTGAAAAAAGAAATCTTCCATTATATATTACAGAGAATGCTAATCATTCAATGGAGACCGGAAATGTTGAAAAGGATATTGTAATTATGGAAGAAATAATGAAAAAGACTGCAGAATATATGGATGCAAAATAAAATTGTTTTGAAGAAATGAGGTATAATATGAGCTTTAAATCAGTAAATGAAGTTGAGAAATTTAGATATGATGATTGTTGTATAATTAAAAGAAAAGATACTGAAGCGGATTTGGTATTAGAGGTCGAAGCACTTATTGTTAAAGGGAATAACTCACAGAATACTAATTATACTGAAAGTTATGCAGATGTGACACAAATTATTTTTAAAGATGCAACGATTGTTAAAGGTATTAAAGATGGAATGAGAAGATATGATGCAGATGATAATCTTATTGAAGAAATTAAGGATATTGATTTAGATGATACAACTCTTAATCAATTGTGCAATAATCTTTCAGGAATGTATCTTCAGGGAATCGAGCGCGTAAAAGATGCGGATGACTATGTGCTTTTTGTTGAAAAAGCAAATGAAGATCCATATGATACATTGCCATCTGACACTTATCAGATTAATGTGCATTGTGGAGATGTAATAGTTAAATGGGACAGATATCTTAATAAGGTACAGCAGATGTAATAATTAAATACAGAAAAGGACTTAAATATGATTAAAGACACAACACAACCAACACTCCCATTTAATTATACTGCCATAGTATTCGATATGGACGGAGTAATCTTCGATTCAGAAGTAGCGGTAATGAATTGCTGGCTTGAACTTGCTGCCAAATACGGAATTAAAGATATTATGAAACCATATATGGCATCCATCGGAACCACAGTTGCAAGAACCAGAGAGATAATGTTAGCCGAATATGGAAGTTCATTTCCATATGATGAGTATGCGAAAGAGGCATCAATAATGTATCATAAGAAATATGATGGCGGAAAACTTCCGATGAAAAAGGGAGTAGTTGAATTACTTGAGTATTTGAAAAATGATGGAAAGAAAATTGCCCTCGCATCATCAACACGCAGACAGACTGTTATGAATCAGTTGAGAGATGCTGATATATTGAAATATTTTGATGCTGTAATTTGCGGAGATATGGTTGGAAAGAGCAAACCAGCACCTGATATATTTCTAAAAGCCTGTGAAGAAATCAATGAATTACCGGAGAATACTTATGCTATTGAAGATTCTTATAACGGAATAAGGGCAGCACATACAGGTGGGCTACGTCCGATTATGATACCTGATTTGTTACCGGCAGATGAAGAAATGGAGAAATTAGCAGAAGTAATTCTTACAGATCTTTTAGAGGTTAAAGAATATTTAGATAAATAATAGATATAAAATATGTCTAAGAAATGGAGAGAAGAATGTTAAATTGTATTACAATCCCTATAATGCTTTTTCTATTATGTATTTTATTAGGTATATCAACAAAACGTATATTTCACTTTAGAAAAGAAAAAATGTCCTGATAGTTGGATTTGTTGCATTTTTTGCATCATTTTTCCTAATATCAACGCCTTTTATGTTATTTGAAATAAAATTGTCATATATGATTTATATTTTGGAAATTTTTTATGGAATTATTATAGGTGTAGGATTGATATTAGCTTGTAAATATTTGAAAAAGAACAAGGTAAATATAAAAGAAAAATGTAAAGTATTTTATATGAATAAATATCAATTTATACTTTTTATAGCCTTTATAACTATGGTAGCCTATCAAATAGGTTATGTTGTTTTTTTTCAGCATGCAGATATTGATGATAGTTATTATTTGGCACAGACAAATACATATTCATTTACGGATTATATTGGAAAGGTGGAGCCTTCATCAGGATTAACATTTTTAACAGCATCAAAACAATATGCACTTGTGAGTTTTGAAATTATATATGCTGTTATAAATAGAATATTCGGTGTCAATACAGCATATTTAGCCCATACTATATGGCCTGTATTTGCTATTATATGTCATTATGTTGTGGTATATGCTCTGGCAAAAAGAATTAAAGAAGCAATGAAATGGGAATTTTGCATACTTTATAGCATTATTAATTTATTTAGTGGATTTACCGCATATACAGATGGCGCATTTTTATTGAATAGGATATGGCAAGGTAAAACAGTATTTGTAGCAATATTTATACCAATTATGATTTTGGAATTTATTGATATATATGAGAAAATCAATTTTCGTGAAATTATATATTTATGGATGATATTATTAGCAGGAATAAGTACTACAACTGTTGCTATATATTTATTTCCTATTTTATATTTTTGCTTGTGGCTTGGAGAGGGAATCGCAAAGAAAAATATAAAATCATTAATTGGACTTTGTATACCGATAGTCGGTATTATACCATGGGTAATAATTAAATTGAAAATGATGTATACAGCTGGAAATAGTGGTGCTTCAGTACAACAGTCTGTAACTGGTGGAGTGGATAATCTATCATACTCACAACAATTATTTTCCAGATTTTTAAATGGGCATAGTATAATTATTGTAGGATATATAATTGCGTTGGTTATAATAGGGATTATTGCTGATAAAAAAATACGAAGTGTGATTGTTTATCCTGCTATAGTACTTTTTATTACATTTGCAAACCCTGTATTTATTAAATATGTAGCACAATGGGTTACAGGTGTTGATGTATATTGGAGAATTTTCTGGTTATTTAATATATCTATGACATTTATTATAGGGACAATATTAATAATGGAAAAATGTAAAAATGAAAGAGAAGCGGTTATAGGTTTATTAGTGTCATTAGCAATTATATTAGCATGCGGAACCTCTGTTTTTGAAAATGGCGGTTGGAATGTATGGTCTAATAGATATAAGTTAGATTCAAGTGTTATACAGATTGCAGATGCTATTCATAAGGATTCAAAAGAACATACTAAAATTTTATTAATGCCTAATGATATAGCATATGGTATACGCGAATATTGTGGAGATATATGTACTATTGTTAATCGATATTCATATGAGTCATTTAGAGATAGTGGCTTAAAAGAAGAATATGATGAGTTGCAGAAAGAAATATACAATGCACTATATAAAGATCAGATATGGGATTCGGATAAGTTGAAAAATCAGATAAATGAGTTTGATATTGATTATGTTGTTATATATACAGGTTCTATACAGAATAATCAGATACCAGATGAATTTACTGCAATTTACAAAAATGATCAGTATATATTATATAGATGCTATTAAATAAATTTAAAACTAAACATAAGTGTACATATTGATGAGGCTTTAAGATTTTGATAATTAACAACACCTCTCTATGATTTTAGCAATTTAAAATAACTTCTATTCGTTTCGATATAACCTTGTTTCTGAAGTTTGCTGATTTCATAAGACATAGCACTTCGTTCAACACCCAGATAATCGGCAAGCTGTTGGCGGTTAAAAGGAATTGTGAATTCTGATGAGTGGTGGGCTTTGGCCTGGTCCGTCAGATAAGCCATTATTTTTTCAGAAGTCGTTTTGTGGGAATGATAGCTGAGCTTCTGTGTTAAAAGGATATTTTTATTAGAAACAATGTAAAGCAGATTTCTTACAAGTGTATTGTGAAATTTATATTCGCTTGTATAAGAATTCAAAAGGATATTGCTGTCAAGAAACATAATCGTACTGTCCGTAGATGACATAATATCGATAGGAAGAGTCCTGATTTTACTGCATACAAATGCTTCAGCAAACATTGAACCCTTAGAAAATGAAGCCGTAATACTGCGGTTTCCGTAATAATCATCTTTAAGAATCTGTATTTCACCAGATAAAACAATTCCGATAAAATCTACCGGATCCCCGGAGACTCGAACATATTCATTTTTAGAAAAATTCTTTGTATAGGCATTTAATTGCTCAAGTACATCTTGTATATCAGCTTTATTTATATTTGAAAATAATGGTAATTTAGCGAGTAAATCGAAATAATTGTCCATAATAATCCTCGTTTCTGAGCGACTTGTTTCTAGTATTATTAGTTTAGATTGTAAAGGAGAATTTTAAACCATGAAGTGCATATGCAAATCTGATTAATAAGATAAATGAAAGTAAAAAATGATTGCTGCGAAGTCAGGTTCAGCAAATAGTCCTATCTTAGGTGGATAAAAAGTAAATATGAAAAATGCAATTGTTAATATAAGCAATATGATAAACGAGGTACATTCAGATGGAATGGCAGGTTTGTTATATTGCTTATTTTCTATGACGAGCGCAAGGATTACTCCGACAAAATAAATGGCTATATTTATGAAGTCATAGTTTGTGCCGATTACACCGAGAATAGTATAAAATGCGGCTACAATGAAAATCGTACCTGAAATTATCCCGATAACCCTTGCAGACAGAAAGTTAGAGGGAAGTTTAGAAGAATTAAAGAATATTTCTAACATAGTAAGAATAAGCATAGGGAAGAATAATAATTTCAAATGCTCCCAGGTGGACTCATTAGTTGCAGAGAAAAGTCCGACAATCGGATTATTGCCCGACCATTCATAGGTGAAATGAAGCAGAACACCAAGGACAGAGATAAAGATAAAACGGATAAAATTAGTTTTAAAAGACATAAGCACCTCGTAAATATTTAGAATAAAAAATGTTGCTTGCGACATTCTCCGCCTGAGGCGGGTTGCTATAGCAACATTTTCTGCTCCACCGCAGTGCGATTCTCGTGGAGCTTTTTTTACTTACCAGGACAATTTCAACGAAATTTCCTGGTAGGTAAAAAATTATCACATAAAATATCATATATATAATTATATTCAAAAGTGTAGGAAAATATAAATTTTATGTAAAAAGAAATATGAGGAATAAGTAATACAAATATAGACTTTACATAATTTTAAGAGGAATTTAAGGGAAATATGATAGTTCATAAATATACGTTTTGTTACAATCTGAATCGTGCAAAGAAGAGAGCATAGAAAAATAGAATGGAGAGACGTATATGAAGAAGAAAAATTTTGTAAGAAAAGCAACATGTTTAGCAATGCTTGCAACAATGACATTAAGTTACACACAGGTTAATGCATTTGCATATGGCGAATATCAGTCAGCAAGTACAGCAGCACAGACAGATGGCAGTTCAGAATTTCAGAGTTGGAGAGACAATATCTGGCATACAGAAGGTAATTATGATAATTCAGCAAAAATTGCTTTGACACCTGGAAAGACAGAGAAGGATTTGAATTTCTCGTGGTATTCTAAGGATAAAGGAACACCTGCAGTAAGAGTATGGAAAGACGGTAACAAATCAAATGCAGTAATTGTTACAGGCGAAGCTAAAGATATAACAGCCGAAAACTGGCAGGGAAATATTTATACAGCTAAAAATCAGATATCATTAAATGATTATTTTGAATATGGTAATATATACAATTATGAATATACAGATAATTATACAGGTGATGCTGCAACTAAATGGTCTGATACATATAAGTATAATACAGCTAAGAGTGAAGAGTTCTCAGTAATTCTTACAGGAGACCCACAGATTGGTGCATCAGGAAGTTCTGATGATAAGACAGCCACAGATTCAAGTGTTTCAAGAGATACATATAACTGGAATAAAACAATTGATACAGCTATGAAAGTATGTCCGGATGCAGCATTCTTATTGTCAGCGGGTGACCAGATTGATACATCAGGAACTTCTGATAACAACCTTAAGACAAGAGAAAGTGAATATGCAGGTTATCTCTATCCAGTAGCATTTAGAAGCCTTCCAATTGCTTCTACAATAGGTAACCACGATACGGCAGTATCAGATTATAGTGCACATTTTAATAATCCAAATTCAGAGAAGAAATTAGGATGTACAAATGCGGGAAGTGATTATTATTTCAAATATGGAAAAGTTCTTATCATTTCATTAAACAGTAACAACAGAAATCAGGCAGAACATAGAGCATTAATGCAGGAAGCGATTGATAATAATTCAGATGCACTTTGGAAAGTAGTAATATTCCATAGCGATATCTATGGTTCAGGTCAGCCACATGCTGATACAGATGCAGCTACAAACAGAGTTATATTTGCACCACTTATGGACGAATTCGACATTGACATATGTCTTACAGGACACGATCATACATATTCTAGAAGTTATCAGGTATTGGATGGAAATGTAATTGATTACGATATTTCATCAGGCAGTGTTACTAATCCGGAGGGTACTTTATATATTACAACAGGTTCAGGTTCGGGTTCAAAGTACTACAATCTTTTGAATTATACACCATATTACATTGCTGAGAGAACAAATGCTTTATTACCATCATTTTCAACGATTGATTTTACAAATAATTCATTGACAATCAAAACATACGATTACGATGGCAATAAATATGCAGATGATTTCACAATCAATAAAACTTCAGATGACATTTCAACAGATGATTTATTAAGTCAGGCAGAAGATATCCTTGCAAATGATACTTCGAAATATACAGAGGACAGCATTGCAACATTAAAGGCAGCATTAGAGAAATTAAAAGCACTTAAAGAATCATACACAACAGAAAAAGATGCATTTAATGATGAAATAACAGCTAAATATGGTACAGAAGATGACAGAGTAAAAGGTTACGGTTCAGTAGTAAATGCAGAAGATAAAGACATTGTTAATGAAACGCCGGTTAATCGTTTCAAACAGGGAATCTCAACATTGCTTGATAAGACAATATATTTACAGATTAGTAATGGTGTAGAAATCGAAAATGCAAATCTTCCAATTGTTAATGCCGAAAGTGTAGAAGCTTCAAAGGCAGAGGTCATCAATGCAATAAAGAGTCTTGAAGAAATTAAAAATGATGATAAGTCAGATGACAACAATAATGGGAATGACAATAATGGCGGTATTAATAATGATAATAACAGTAATAGTAACAACAAAGAAAGTATAAAAACAGATAACAAAAATGCTTCAATAAAAGGTAATGATAATAATACTGTTAAAAGTGCTGATACAAATGTTAAGGCACCAAAGACCGGAGATAAATTAAACAGCATTATATGTGTAGCCGGTATGGGTATTCTGTCAATAGCAGCAGCAATGTTATCACTTAATAGAAAGAAGGAAGAAGATTGCGAAGAATAATATCAAAAACAGGAAAGTACATATGTATTGTTCTGATGTTGATATTAGTAATCTTCTTTAGCAATAGCATTAAAAGAACTCCGTTACTTGCGGAGGATAAAACAGAATATGTTAAAGCTATAGTTACAAAGGTAAATAACCTTCAGGCAGGAGAAAGCGGAAGCGACTCCAGCCAGGAGGTTACTTTACTTATCAAATCAGGAAGATACAGAGGACAAAAAGTAGATGCATATAGTCTTAATGGATATTTATATGGTGCTGACTGTAAGGTTGGAACAAAGGTAATTGCAAATATAAGTGAATATGGTGGACAGTTAACCGCAAATGTGTACAATTATGACAGAGAATTTGAAACCGGTGTATTGGTGTGTGCATTTCTGGCTGTAATGTGGCTGGTCGGTGGAAAGAAAGGAATAAATTCGCTATTAGCACTCATTTTTACATTTATTGTGATAATAATGCTCTATATTCCGATGATGTATATAGGTATGTCACCATTTGCTGCAGCAATCATTACCGTAATACTTATTACGGTTGTTACTCATATATTGTTAGCTGATTTACAACCGAAATCAATAGCAGCAATGCTTGGAAGTATAGCAGGTGTAGTTGTGGCTGGAATTATTGCACTTATATTTGGTAAGACATCTCACATAACAGGAATGAATGTAAATGAGATTGAGACCTTGGTCTATGTAGGACAGAATTCTAAATTAGATATAGGTGGTATGCTGTTCTCAGGTATATTGATTTCCTCACTTGGAGCAGTTATGGACGTTGCAATGTCAGTCGCATCATCTCTAAATGAAATTAAGCAGAAAGTTCCTGACATTGATAAAAAGGAAATGTTTAAATCAGGCATAACTATCGGCAGGGATATGATAGGAACGATGTCTAATACACTTATTCTTGCATATGTGGGCGGAAGCATTAACCTTATGATGATTATTTATGCGTACGCATATCAGATGCACCAGGTTCTTAATATGTATTCGGTTGGTATTGAGATAATGAAAGGTATTGCGGGAACGATGGGAATAATACTTACAGTTCCGTTTACTTCGTTAATTGCAACTGCGATGCTGTGTAGTAAGAAAAAATAACAAAACATATAATTCCTATTGACATAGTATGAATAAGATGTTAAGATGTCATCATCTTATTTATACTACGTCATTTTTTTACTTACCAGGACATTTCGTTGAAATTGTCCTGGTAAGTAAAAAACGCTCCGCGAGAATCGCATTGCGGCGGAGCAGAAAATGTTGCTATAGCAACCCGCCACAGGCGGAGAATGTCGCAAGCGACATTCTTTATTAGATTATTATTTTATGATTAGCAATGTTTGACAGTATAGTGGCTGGATATATAATGATTAGAAGAATGACGATTCAGGAAAGGAGACGTGCAAATGAAGAGAATTTTATGTTTTGGTGATTCAAATACCTGGGGTCTGATAGCCGGTACTAATAGACGATATGAATATAGCGAACGCTGGACAGGACGTTTACAGAAAGCATTTAACAGGGAAGAAGTGCAGATAATAGAAGAGGGCTTGTGTGGAAGAACAACTGTTACGGAAGATACATATCGCATAGGAAGAGCAGGTTCAAAGCTGCTTCCAGTGCTTCTAGAGTCACATTCTCCACTTGATTTAGTAGTGCTTATGTTAGGAACAAATGATTGCAAATATGCTTATAATCCAACAGCAGAATCAATAGGTGATGGAATAGAAGTCTTACTTAAACAGATTAGAAATTACTCAAAGGATTGTAAAATTCTGCTCATATCTCCAATTGAATTAGGCGATGACATAGGACGTTTTGATAAAGAATTTAATGACTATTCAATAGAGGTGTCAAAAGGACTTCCGGGAGTGTATCAAAATATTGCTGATAAATACGAAATAGATTATCTGAAAGCTTCCGCTTATGCTAATCCAAGTGATGTTGACAGAGAACATTTAGACGAAGAGGGACATAAGAAGTTAGCTAAGGCCATAACTGATAAGGTCAGAGAAATCATATTGCCGCAAAGAAATTTATTAGATAATTACTCATCTGCCTCATACTTTCAGAGAAATAGTGCTTAATCAGAATTTATGTATAAAATATTTTCGTTGAAATATTATGAATGGAGTATATTTTCTTTGACATTGGTATATATTATGGTATATACTAATCTAAAAGGAGGTGTTATATTATGATGACTGCAAAAATATTTAAAAATGGTAGAAGTCAGGCAGTCAGATTGCCGAAAGAATGCCGTTTTAATACAGAGGAAGTAGCTGTAAACAGGGTAGGAGATATTGTAATGCTTATACCGATGGATAATAAATGGGATAATTTTATTCAGGCAATAGATATGTTTACGGAAGATTTTATGGAGAATGGGAGAGAAAATCAATTAATACAGGAGAGAGAAGAAATATGAGATATATTTTAGATACAAATATTTGTATTTATTTAATTAAGCATAAACCACTTCAGGTTTTTGAAAAATTACAGGAACATAATCCGGACGAGATATGTATATCGGCGGTTACATATGCGGAATTAGTTCATGGTGTTGAAAAAAGTAAGGCAGTTGAGAGAAACAGACTGGCACTTACCATTCTTCTGTCTAATATAGAAATACTTGATTTCGATATGAAAGCGGCAGAAGAATACGGAAGAATCAGAGCAGATTTAGAGAAAAATGGTACACCAATAGGTCCATTAGATATAATGATTGCAGGGCATGCAAAGTCACTTGGTTATACCGTTGTAACTAATAATGTAGGAGAATTTAAACGGGTAGAGGGTTTGCAATATGAAAATTGGGTATAGCATTTAATTAGATTTTCATAGACTTTTAAAGAACTTTATTAGATAATTACTCATCTGCCTCATACTTTCAGAGAAATAGTGCTTAGAATTTGTCTGAAGAATTATGTATCGTTCGCACGAAACAGAAAGAGGCTTGAGACATATATTTTCATCATTAATATATGGAGCCCAGGTTTTAGACGGAATCAGTGCGACACCCATACCCGTCGAAATCAGTGCAAATATAGTTTCCCTGTTATCAAACTGCAAATGTGAGATAGGTGTAAAGCCGGCATTTTCACATAATTCGTAGGTTAATTTATATAATGGCAGATGATTCTGCATAGTAAGGAAATGCTCATCTTTAAGCATTGCAGGGGATATTACATCATAAGAAGTAAGGGGATTATTAACAGACATACCTATATAACACTCTTCCACAAGGAGGGGTGTTATATTTTCGCCCTCAACAGGCATATTAGACGAGTATAGATACAGGTCACTTTTCGGTTCTTTCGTATTAGGTTTGTCCTGATTAATATACATTTCCGTATCTGGGTAGGCACTCTGAAAGCCAAGAATAATTTCAGGCAGAAATTGTGTGGCGGCAGTAACAGAAAGCGACACTTCACGATATTGGTGGTTCTTATCCTTGATTTCTGCAAGCCCATAGTCTATCTCGTCAAGTGCTTTAGTTATATGTTCTAATAGAATTTTTCCATTCTGGTTTAATCTGATTCCTTTGCCCTCTCTATCAAATAAAGGTACTCCGACTTCCTCTTCGAATTGATGAAGAGATTTAGAAAGAGATGGCTGTGATATAAAAAGCTTATCTGCCGCTTTAGTTATATGTTCTAATTCTGCTGCCGTTTTAAAATATTTAAGATGAAGTAGATTCATAAGTTTCTCCTGATAAATGCTGAAAGTGTCTATAGTTTAAAAACTATATTATATGTTTTGTTATGTAATAATTTCACCGTTCGTTAAGAGTATACAAGTTCTTATTGTCTATCTTTCATTCATTATATCACAATATTTTAATTATTCATAGCTAAATGGTTATGAATATATGCATATAAATATATTTGAAAATGCATATATAATGAATTATTATATGTGCCATAAGGAAGTAATAAATCACATCAGGATAAGGCACTTTATGATATGTATGAAATGAAGGTGATAAGATTATGGAAGAGAAAGTAAATATCAACAGAGAATGTAATGAGATATCATTACAAAATGCAGAAGAATCAGAACAACAATCAGGTAGTCCGTCAGAGTTTAAAGAGCATTATGAAGAACTTAAAGATGATATCGTCAAAGCATTTATCAGGGACTACGACCTGATGGATAATCCAGAGATTTCATTACTAAAGTTCTCCGAAAATATTATCTGCCAGGTAACTGAAAATGAACTGAAGCTGGTGCTTAGAATTAACAGGTCAGGCTACCATACAATGGAAGAGTTAGAAAATGAACTCATATGGATTACAGAGATTAAGAAACAGACAGATATTAATACAGCCACAATTTACAAAGGTATAAATGGTAAAGTAATACAGCAGTTTAAGTCAAAGGCAGGAATTACTTATACATATAGTGTCCAGTCATTTGTAAAAGGCGTTTCCATTAAAGAATTAAAAAACGAAAATCTTTACAGCCAGTTAGAAAACGTCGGTAAAATCGCAGCGAAACTTCATAAGATGGAAGAAAATAATCCTCATAATAAAGAGACATTTAAGAGATTTGCGTGGGATATTGAAGATACTCTTAGTGAAAATGCAAGATGGGGCTGTTATCTTAAATTTCCTGATATGACATCAGATGACAGGATAATATTTAAAAAGGCAGCGGATAAGATAGAAGCAAGGCTTAAGAAATATGGAAGAGGCATCGACAGATATGGACTTATCCATGCTGATTTACATTCGGAAAATCTGTTAGCAGATGATGATAAAATCAGCCTGATAGATTTTGATGATTGTGGGTTTAGCTGGTATCTGTATGATTTAGCAGGTGCGATAAGCCAGCAGTCAAAGAATCTCAAAGAAATGACAGCAGCATATTTAAAAGGTTATGAAACAATCCGTAGTCTCAGCCCTGAAGATAAAGCAGAAATAGAAACATTTATTCTATTAAGAAGATTAGTAAGACTTGGATGGCTGACCTCTCATAGTGATAATGGAATCATTGAAAGAGAGGGCAGAGAATACTACGAGGTAACTAAAGAAATGGTTATTATGTATTTAGAGAATAATTAACAAATCACAGTAAAGTTAAGGAGGATACGCTATGTTAGAGACATTACAGGATATCACAAAAGAGGAAATAATTGATTACAGTATGAAATATGTTAATCCCGGCAAGACACAGGAATGGATTGACAGAGGAATAAACATAGTTATCGGCAAAAGAGAGGGCTATACTTTCTGGGATATGGATGGAAAGAAATATTTAGACATTCATCTGAATGGCGGTACATATAACTTAGGACACAGAAACCCTGAAATCATCGAAGCTATGGTAAATGCGTGCAAAGATTTTGACATAGGTAATCATCATTTTGCAGCAATTGGCAGGGCATTACTTGGCAAGAAAATGAACGAAGTCACACCAGAGGGCTTACAGTATTGCGTATTCTCATCAGGTGGCGGCGAGGCAGTTGATGTAGCTATTAAGAGCGCCAGATTTGCTACAAAGAGAAAGAAAATAGTATCTATTAAAGGTTGTTATCATGGACATACAGGTTTCGCAGTATCTACAGGCGATCCTATTTTCAAAGATCCATTTTTAGCACAGGGAGAACCGGGATGTTTCGTACAGGTTCCATTAGATGATTTAGATGCCATGGAAAATGAATTAAAGAAAGGTGATGTGGCAGCAGTAATAATTGAATCAATTCTTGCCACATATGGTTTCAAGATTCCGGCACCAGGCTATCTTAAAGCTGTTAAGAAATTATGTGAGAAATACGGAACATTATATATTGCTGATGAGGTTCAGACAGGACTTATGCGTACAGGCAAGATGTGGAGTATCGACCATGAGGGCTTCATACCTGATATGCTTGTAACAGCCAAAGGCTTCTCAGGAGGAATGTATCCTATTGCTTGTACTGTACTTAACCGTAAGGCAGCAGCCTGGTTATTTGAAGCAGGAAGAATGCATGGTTCAACAACAGGTGGTTCAGAAGTCGGCTGTATGGTTGCACTTAAAATGCTTGAGATAATTACAAGACAGTCAACAATCGATTTGGTACATAAGAATACAGGATTAATGACAGAATTTGCCAATGATATGATTAAAAAGACCGATGGTTTCCTTAAAGGCTACAGCCAGAGAGGCGTAATTATGGGAATGGAATTCGATGTGGAAGATGCAAGTAAGACAGTAACCAAAGCATTATTTGATTGCGGTGTATGGGCGCATAATTCAAGACTCCGTCCATATGTATTACAGTTTAAGTTAGGTTTATTAGCAGATGATTCATACATTGATGAATTATTTACCAAGATGGAAAAAGGTATTATGTTAGCTGCCAAAAGAGCAAAAGCCTGAGCAGAGGCAGAAGTAATCTAAAGGATGAAAATGTTGGTTTGTTGAGTGAAAAATAGTATAAAAACGTTGGTTTATGGAGTGAAAAATAGTATAAAAACGTTGGTTTTCGTTGGTTTTAGTTAATTTTCGTTAGATTATAGCTTTAGATTCTAAAAATAGTTAAACAGATAGATATATGAGGTGAAATGCTTATGTTTAGTTTTGAAAATCAGGTGTGCCTGATTACAGGTGCGGGAAGTCCTACAGGAATCGGTTTTGCAACAGCCAAAGATTTGGGACTTCTTGGCGGAAAAATATATATGATTGCAACAAGCGACAGAATATTTGAACGTGCAAATGAATTAAAAGAACTTGGAATTGATGCGAAAGGTGTGATATGTGATTTACGCGATGCAAGTCAGGTCACTAAGACGATTGCAGAAATTGAAAAAGAAAGTGGAAAAATCGATGTATTAGTAAATAATGCAGGAATTAATTCAACCTCTAACCACACCGTATATGATAAGAAGAGCCAGCCTAACTTTGCAGAACTTGAAGATGATGAATGGTACAGAGTCCTAGACATTAATATGAAAACTAACTATAACGTGAGTAAAAATGTTTTAAAGATTATGAAGAAGAATAAATATGGAAGAATAGTCCACATTTCCTCGGTTACAGGTCCTATCGTTACACAGCGCGGATTGGCTGCTTATGCAACCGCGAAGTCAGCAATACTTGGAATGAGCAAGACGATAGCCCTAGAAGAGGGCATAAATAATATTACAAGTAATGCAGTTTTACCAGGATGGATTAACACAGGAATTCTAGATGAAGCATCACTTAAATATGGAGAACATACACCGATAGGCAGACCTGCGAGAGCCGAAGAGGTGGCAAGTGCAGTAGTGTTCTTTGCATCAAAAGAAGCTTCATATGTTACAGGACAGGAATTGATTGTAGATGGTGGAAATGTAATTCAGGAGTGTAAGTAAATAGTTATAATTATTTTTAAATTCATTGTAATATATATTTGTCTATGTTAATATCAGATATATAAATAGAGGTCCTTTTAGCTTATGGTTGAAGAACCTCTTAGCTTATGAAGTTTGAGTGAGTGATATTAAATGCAAATGTAGGATATTAACATTGACGAAAGGTGATTATATAAAATATGGATGAAGATTCAGAAGTTATAAAAAAGAAAAATATTGGCTGTCTGATACAATTATTAATTCTTCTATTATTAATCATTGTTTTATTTATTGGTGGAAAAATTCTATATAAGAGATTAAATGAAAAGGTTGTAGATAAGCAAAGTAATGATGGATATACAATTGAATTAGTTGCAATTGATAATATTAAATGGCCGTTTGGAAGTTGTAAAGGCCGTCTGGTATTGAAAAATAAAGATAATAAAGTAATATGCAGACAAAAAATAGAAGTTAATAATGATGGAACAACAATTGATAAGTCGAATTGGAAAGTTGAATGGAAGGCAGATAGAGTGGTTGTAACGATAAAGGGATATGATGATTCAGAAGAAAAAATATATACATTATTTTTTAGTGAATAATTAAGACTTTGAGCATAGATATGTATTTATTTATATGCATATGTTAAAGCAAATTTGATATGATACCTTTAGGCAGAAAGATTAAATATAAAATCTGTTACTTTAGAGGTATCATATATTTGGTTTAGGGTGCTTTTTAATTAGAATTGTGGTAGAATATATTAATAATTTAGCAGGTTTATATTTAAAAATGTATTGGGAAAGGAACGTATAAAATATGAGAAAAATTATAGCAGCAATTATTATAGTATTCGCACTCATAGTAGTTGGAGTTACTGGCTTAGTAATTAAGAACAATAAATCTGAATCAGATATCACAGTTCTGAAAGATATTAAAGAAATTAAGTCTTTTGAGGTACAGTATAAAAATGACAATGTGAAAATAACGGATAGTGATACAGTCAAAGAAATGACAGAATTATTAGATGGTAAGGCAAGAAGAAATAAGAAATCAGATGACAGAAAAGGTTGGATATATAGAATAGATGCATTTGATAATAATGGTAAGGCAATTACATCGGTTACAGTTATTAGTGATACAATGATAATGATAGGTGAAAAAGCATATACCTGTGATAAGATAGATATTTCAAAACTTGATGAATTAACGGGAATAGATAGAGAAAAATAATACAATCAGATATAACAGAAAGGACAGGAAATAGAGTTGGATACAAATAAATCAGATAAAGAAAGATTAGACAAGCAGTTTGCATTTGCAAGGGAATTAGATAAAGAAAAATTAATAGGCAGGCAGACATATTTAGCCAATGGTGAGAGAAAAGAAAATGATGCCGAGCATGCATGGCATATGGCTATAATGGCGTTAATCCTAAGTGAGTATGCCAATGAAGAGATTGATGTGTTAAGGACTATTTCGATGATATTAATTCATGATGTTGTAGAGATAGATGCAGGCGATACATATGCATATGATGAAAATGGTAAAAAGAGCCAGAGAGAGCGTGAAGTAAAGGCGGCAGAGAGATTATTCGGAATGCTTCCAAAAGACCAGGCAGTGAAATTTAGAAATCTCTGGGAAGAATTTGAGGCACAGGAGACGAAAGAGGCTAAATTTGCAAGGACTATGGATAACATTCAGCCAGTCGTACTCAATGATGCCAGCGATGGTAAATCGTGGGTTGAGCATGGAGTTCATTTGAGCCAGATACTTAATAGAAATAAGAATACGGCTAAGGGTTCAGAGATTATCTGGAATTATGCAAAAGAGAACTTTATTGATGAGAATGTCAGAAAGGGAAATATTATAAATGACTGATTTGATAATGTATAAAATAAATGAGACGTCAAAAGAAAAACAGGTAGTTAATCTGTGTAGAAAATTAGGCCTTAAGACAAGAAAATTAAAAGATTCTGATGCAAAGATTACAGTTGGTACACTTACAGGAAATGGTAAAATAAATGCATCACCAGACAACCAGATGTTGAATACTGCAAATCAGAATGTTCCGACGGGTTACTCACTTCCTGAATTAATTGTATTTTCAGGACTTAAAGATAATAAATTAGATGAATTTCTTGCAGAATATAAGAAGATGGGAATTGCACCGATTGGCTTAAAGGCTGTAGTTACCATTCATAATGTCAACTGGACAATGTATGAATTGGCAGAGGAATTGGTAAGAGAAAGAATTTCAATTATGTATGGAAAAAATTAATTCGATTATGTGCGAAAAAAATTAATTCGATTATGTGCAGAAAAATTAATTCGATTATGTATGGAAAAGATTAATTGACTTTACAGAGTAATTACAGAATGGTATAACAGAATACAGAAAAATTTAAATATAGAAGATAGTGTGCAGCAGACATCACAGTTAGTTCCTTCATGGGAAATATTTCTTACGGCGTTTTCTTGTTATCGTAGGATAAATCTTAAACCTTAGGAATTTTATCAGCATTTTCAGAGATGTGATACGCCTGCAGAATGGAGATTATTATGATATCAGAAAGAATGAAAGAATATGTGCAGGGTAGTTCGGTAATCAGAGCAATGTTTGAAGAGGGAAAGAAGTTAGCAGATAAATATGGTGCTGAAAATGTATATGATTTCAGCCTTGGTAATCCAAATGTTCCTGCACCTTCAGAAGTAAATCAGGCGATAAAGGATATACTTGACGAAGAAGAACCGACAATGGTGCATGGATATATGAGCAATTCCGGTTACGAAGATGTAAGAGAAGCAATTGCAGGAAGCATTAATAAGAGATTTGGAACAAAATTCAATGAGACCAATATATTAATGACAGTTGGTGCAGCAGGCGGATTAAATGTGATCTGTAAAACACTTTTGAATAAAGATGATGAAGTAATAGTATTTGCTCCATTTTTCGGCGAATACAAATCTTATGTAACTAATTATGATGGTAAACTTGTTGTGGTTTCACCGGATACAGAACATTTCCAGTTAAATCTTACAGAATTCGAAAGTCTTATTAATGAAAAGACGAAGGCAGTAATTGTAAATAATCCTAATAATCCTACAGGTGTTGTGTATTCAGAAGAGACAATTATTAAACTTACAGATATTTTAAAAAGAAAACAGAAAGAATTAGGTACAGATATCTATCTTATTTCAGATGAGCCATATCGTGAACTTGTATATGATGATGCAGAAGTGGTATATCTTACTAAATATTATGATAATACAATAGTTGGATATTCATATAGTAAATCTTTATCATTACCGGGAGAGAGAATCGGATATCTTGTATTGCCTGATGAATTATCAGACAGTGAAAATATCAAGGCAGCAGCAAGTGTAGCTACAAGAATTCTTGGATTTGTCAATGCGCCATCACTTATGCAGAGGGCAGTTGCAAGATGTGTGGATACAGAAGTAAATATTGCACCATATAATAAAAATCGTGAATTATTATATGGAAGTCTTAAAGAATATGGCTTTGAGTGTATAAAGCCACAGGGAGCATTTTATTTATTCGTTAAGACACCCGGAGATGAAAAGACATTTGTCGATGCGGCTAAGAAATATAACATTTTATTAGTTCCCGGTAGTGCATTTGCGTGTCCCGGGTATGTAAGAATTGCTTATTGTGTATCATATGAGACAATTGTAAATTCGCTAGATGGTTTCAAGAAACTTGCAAAAGAGTTTGGCTTGTTATAAAATAGTTAGCGATATGAAAATATAAATGGCAGATTTATTTGCAGAAACGAGGAAGAAATGCAGGCTTGGAAGAACAATATCAGAAAAGTTGTGCCATATGTTCCGGGTGAACAGCCACAACGAAAAGTAATAAAATTAAATACAAATGAGAATCCATATCCACCGGCAGAAGGTGTTAAGGAAGCATCAGAGAAGTTAGACACAGATTGTCTTAGATTATATCCTGATCCTGAATGTATGTCACTTCGTACGGAATTAGCATCATTTTACGGAGTAAATACAGATAATATCTTTGTAGGTGTCGGTTCAGATGATGTATTATCAGTTGCATTTATGACATTTTTCAATTCCGATAAGAAGATACTTTTTCCGGATATTACATATTCATTTTATAGTGTGTGGGCAGATGTATACAACATTCCATATGAGAAAGTTCCTGTTGATGATACATTTCATATTATTAAAGAGGATTATTATAAGGAAAATGGCGGTGTTATATTTGCTAATCCGAATGCACCAACTGCAATATGTGAGTCAGTAGATTTTATAGAAGATATTGTAAAGCATAATCAGGACGTAATAGTCATTGTTGATGAGGCTTATATTGATTTCGGTGGAGAATCAGCACTTAGTCTGCTTGATAAATATGAGAATCTTTTAGTAGTCCAGACATTTTCAAAGTCACGCTCAATGGCAGGTATGAGAATAGGTTTTGCAATAGGTAATCCGGAATTAATTAAGGCAATGAATGATGTCAAATTCTCAATCAATTCATATACAATGAACCAGAATTCATTAAAGGTCGGAATAGAAGCTGTAAAAGATAAGAAATATTTCGAAGAAACAGTTGAAAAGATTATAAGAACAAGAGAAAATACTAAGAAGAGATTAGCAGAATTGGGCTTTGAATTCACAGATTCAAAAACTAACTTCATTTTTGCAACACATAAGAAATACAATGCTAAAGATATATTTGAATACTTAAAGAGTAAAGACATATTCGTAAGATATTTCGGTTCACCAAGAATAGATAACTATTTACGAATCACAATCGGTACTGATGAGGAAATGGATAAGCTTATCGAAGCATTAACAGAATTCGTGAAATAGGTATAATTTATTAAAATCAAAATATAATTTGAGAAATGTGCAAATTACATTCTTATATCATATGTATCATAAATCGTAAAGAAACAATAGAAAGACGTTATCACTAATGCCAACACAACATAAGGATGTTTTGGTTTGATGCCTATACGGTGCAACTCAGAAATGGGTTGCACCGTTTTTCTGATTATGCAATAAAATGAAACTGGTGAGGATTTTATAAACGGGTCCTTTTTAGGCAGAGTATAGAAAAAATTCTCGATTAATCTTGTCAAGTTCTTCGAAAATTCTATAGTTCTCAACTCGTTTTAGATATTCCTGTATGAATACATTTTGTGTTCCTGCCAATAAATCATCCAAAACATCATAATAACGATAAAATGTTTTTTTGTTGATTCTTGCATGCTCGCAGAGTTCTTTTATAGTTATCTTTTTGTAGTCCATTTCACAACACGCCCTGATTTGCTGGAACCTCCTGAATCGCAGGAAGAAAACGAAGCTTCGGGAGGTCAGGAACAGCAGATGATGGAGAAGAATGCGCTTTATAAAACCTTGTATTTCTTTAGAAAATATGTTATATTGAATCAAATTTAAATGTGTTGGCTATTTTTTCTGCCAGTTGCCGTTGCTATTACAAGAATGATTTCAGAAACGAGGGAAATTGATATGACCATGAGTTATAAAAAGTTATGGAAACTACTCATTGACAAGGACATGAAGAAGAAAGAACTTGAAAAAGCGGCGGGAATCAGCAACTATGTTATTTCCAAAATGAACAAAGGTGAAAATATAACTGTCGATATCGTAGGTAGGATTTGTAGCGCATTGGACTGTACTCATAACGACATCATGGAATTTAGCGATGATGGTATATAAAGGAGATTTTTCGATGAGCAGTATTTTAACAAAATTCACACAAAGCGTGAATTTCAAAAAGAAGGATAGGATTCCTTACATAAACGCTGTCATTTTGATGGGCTTATTCACCTTTCTATTTTTGGGTGCAGAATATTTATATGTGGATGTGTTATCCGGCATGGTATCAGAGGCCAAAACTGTACTGGCGCAGAACTATGCTCTTGGAATAAGCGCAGTAGGCTTTCTGCTGTATCCATTATTTAACCGAGTTCGTAAAAAACGTTTGAAAATCATATCTTTTGCTGTTATTAGCCTGATATCCATGTTGTGCATCGTCCTCGTCTGTATGGATACAGCTTATATGGCAACATTCATAGCAGGACTTGTTTTATTTCTGCTTCTGGGTTTGTTCGGTAGCGCGGCTTTTTATGTTTCCATGCGTATGATGAAAACGGACAGGTATTTAGCAAGGTCTGTAGGCATTTCTTATGCACTGGGTATTTTACTCCAGTTTGCGAACAACAATCTTGTCCGTTCGGAGATTGCGGAAGCGGTTATTTTATCGATATTTTTATGTTTGCTTGTTTGTACGCTGATAAAAAATGATCGGATTTACTGCAAACAAGATGAACCAACGGCTGATCTTCCGTCGAATGATGAAAAGAGCAAAGATGATGCCGAAAAAATGAAAAAAGGAGCAATCGTCGGCATCCTTATGATTCTGCTTGTAGTGCTGATGACTTTCATTTTCAGCACGCTTGACAATGCTGTGACACTTGTTCATGCGAACGGAGCAGTAGATATCGGGCAGTGGCCGAGAATCCTGCTTGCTTTAAGTGGTCTGACAGCAGGATTTGTATTTGATATAAAAAACAGAAAATATATGGGGCTTATTATGTATTGCGTAATGATACTGTCAACCATATGTATTGTTGTACTTAAGTTCGCCGGTCCATTTTTGGTAGGACTGATCGTATTTTATCTATCGGCAGGCTTTTTTGCCGTGTTTTTTACTTCCGGCTTTATGGAGCTTGCACGTCATATGAGAACACCTGCGCTGTGGGCAGGTATGGGACGTGCGGTCAATAATATTACCGCCGCAGTCATTGCCAGCTTTGTCTTAACCCTGCTTTCCACCGAAAGCAGCATTGCAGTCATTGTCCTTGTGCTATTTTTGTTTGTGGCTGTCAGCATTGTGGCAGCTGTCTATACCTTTCAAAAGAAAACATTTATGGAACAGCTTGTCGCAACCGCAGCTGATGCAGTAGATGAAAAAGAAAAGCTAAAGAAATTCGCGGAGGTGTTCTCCTTTACGGATAGAGAATCTGAGGTGTTTAACTGTCTTGTCAATACTGAGGACAATGTTCAGACGATCGCTGAAAGTCTGTATGTTTCCAGACGAACTTTGGAACGGTACATTTCCGCTATCTATGAAAAAACCGGTGTGAAATCCCGTGTCGGACTGCTCAACCTTTACAATAAATAATTTTTGATCCCGATGTTTGCTTTGTCGCCTTCCTGAAAATGGAAGGCGATTTTTTACTTGCTAGGAAAATTCGTTGAAATTGTCCTAGTAAGTAAAAACGCTCCGCGAGGAGTGCACTGCGGCGGAGCAGAAAATGTTGCTATCGCAACCCGCCGCAGGCGGAGAATG